>Ga0208629_100053_pt1 | contig 63032 bp, 54 predicted proteins | sample LakWasMet19_HOW5_2_FD_183865 | JGI IMG/M metagenome (GOLD analysis project Ga0208629, IMG submission 183865) | Freshwater sediment methanotrophic microbial communities from Lake Washington under simulated oxygen tension - Sediment Metagenome... | ecosystem: Environmental > Aquatic > Freshwater >... | reverse complement strand
ATATCGTTGGCTTTTATAACAGCAAGCGCTTGCATTCGACATTGGGCTATCTGCCGCCCAATGGCTACGAACGAAAAATGGCAGAGCAACAACCTATCTCTGTGTCCGAAAATGGTTGACCACTACAGGTATTTGCAGGGAGGAGGGCAGGGCAGGATGGGAGCGCAACAACCATTCCAGCAATTGATGGTCTTTTTCTGCCGCTTGTAATTGTTTAAATTGCCGATCTTGCTGCCAAAAAATCAGCTTGAAATGGTCTTGCAGCAAACTGAAAGTGTCGGCCGATACCTCAACATCAGTGATATGCAGCGTGCGGTTTTGCAAGACGCGGTAATCGAAGCGGAAGCCCTCGGCATCCTGTTTTAATAAACGGATCAGGCCGTCTTTAAACTGATAATGAAATACGTCATCGCCAAACTGCACTGCGACATGTCCGCCGCTGGAGCTGCCTTCGTTGGCTTCTATATATAAGTATTGAAAGGTGTCGGCATTGGCGGTGTTACCTAACAACACCGCCAGTAGCGTCAAGAAACGCTTCAAACTTGCTTAATTCTGGCTATCGTAACCTTGCTGGATTTGTTTCATTTTGGTGGGATTTGAATCGCCAAAGTTCTTTTTATAGGTTTCGTAACCGACGCCTTCGATACGGGCTTTCTTAAGTGCTTTACCTATACCTTTATAGGTATGGTCATCAGATTCCCAATCGCTAATGCCGCGCTTTTTAGCAATGTCACTCAAGCCGTTCTGGAAGTCGGCGTAGTTGGTAGTGCCTGACGTTGATTTGAGATACGCGTAGGTATAATCCTCCACATCGGATTCGTACTTGGTGCTGCCACCGGAGAACGAGGACGATGAATCAGAAATGCTACCGATACTGTCAGAGATGGATCCCGAGCTATCCGAGAAAGAACAGCCATTCAGAATAAGCACACAAGCCGAGCCGGCAATTAATAAATTAAAACGGTTTAAAACGAACATCTGATCTCCCAAATTAATACTTGCACGTTACTTTAGGGAACTTCTAAAAATTATCCATTCATGCTTCGACAGGCTCTCGGCAACTGCTCCTGCATTGCTCTACCTCCTGCATCCATGCAGTCGAGCACGAACGGATAAGTTACTGATTTACATAAGCCACCGTTCGCATTTATGCCCTATGGGTACTGAGCTTGTCGAAGTGCAATTTTTAGAGGTTACCTTTAGAGAATTTCGAAAAATTTCAGCACCTCGACTGTGTTCTACAAGCTCACAGCCCATACGCAAAGGCATTTTCGCCCCTTGTTGTTATAAATGCGGACGGTTAATCGACATTGATTTAGCTTTTCCGAACGGCTTGCATTCTGATACCAAAACAACCTGTTTGGCAATATTTACCCTCGAGATAATTTTTTTTCTGAAATTGCTAACGACATCAAATTTTTCATATTGAAAATTTGTTTGACATGGTCTAACGCTAAGCGTTATTAATAAATGGCTCTTCAAATGTAAGGAAATTTACGACCGCAGTTTTTTGCCATCTGCTATTAAAAATAATCAATAACAACATCAAGGAGTCAGTTATGAACAACATACTTTCTAAGTCAACTCGTCCAGCCGCATGGATAGTTTATCCATTATTAGGCTTTGGTTTATTGTCCTTAACGGCCTGTTCAACTACTGAGAAGGTTAAGCTCGATCAAGTTAGCGTCAACTGCGGATTGTTAGGTAGGGATTGCGCTACCAGACTGACTCCGGGCGGCAAAGATCAAATCGGTTTGCGCTACGTCAACCCAACTGCACAATGGACCAGCTATAAACAAGTCATCATTGCCCCCGTCACTTTTTGGGGTGGCGACTCAACTAATGTGTCAGCGGCCGATCAACAAACCCTGGTCAACTACTTTAATCAGCAACTACAAGAGCAAGTCGGTAAGCAATTTCAGGTTGTCAATCAACCTGGTCCTGGCGTCTTGAAGATTGATGCGGCTTTAACGGATGCGGAAACAGCTACACCGGTATTACGCAGTGTGACCATGATCGTGCCGCAGGCACATTTGTTGTCAAACCTGAAGTATCTGGCCACTGGTACTTTCCCGTTTGTTGGCGGTGCGCAAGCAGAAGTTAAAATCACTGATTCAGTAACTGGCAAGGTGCTGGCTGAAGGTGTTGATAAACGTCTTGGCGGCGGGTCATTCACAACGGGCTTTCAATGGCAATGGGGCGATGCGGAAAACGCGATCAATACTTGGAGCGAATTGCTGACTAAACGTCTAGCGGCTTGGACTTCCGGTACAGAACAACCATAACTTACTCAGCAAACTAAGGATATTTATGCAATCCATATTCAAACATAAACGTCTGGTGCTGGCTCTGGGGCTGGCATGCGGCGTTCTTTCTTCGGCGCAGGCTGAAGATAAAAAACCCAACATCGTTATTATTTGGGGCGACGACATTGGCCAGTCTAATGTCAGTGCTTATTCCAAAGGCGTGATGGGCTACAAAACCCCCAACATCGACCGCGTCGCCAATGAAGGTGTTCTTTTTACCGACTATTACGCTGAGCAAAGTTGCACCGCTGGACGCTCCGCCTTTATTACCGGCCAAAGCGTGTTCCGTACCGGCTTGAGCAAAGTGGGGCTACCCGGTGCCGATTTGGGACTTAAAAAAGAAGATGTGACCATTGCTGAATTGCTGAAAAGCCAAGGCTATGCCACCGGGCAATTTGGTAAAAATCACTTAGGTGATAAAGACGAATATTTGCCTACCGCGCACGGTTTTGATGAGTTTTACGGCAATCTTTACCATTTAAACGCCGAAGAAGAACCGGAACTGCCGGATTATCCTAAAGAAGCGGACTTTCCTAACTTCCGTAAAAACTTCGGCCCACGCGGCGTGCTACACAGCTTTGCTAATTCTGACGGTACCCAAAAAATCGAAGATACCGGTCCGCTGACTAAAAAGCGTATGGAAACTATCGATGACGATACCGCCAGCCGCGCTGCTGAGTTTATCGAAAAGCAAGTCAAAGCCGGTAAACCCGTATTTGCCTGGGTCAATTTCACCCACATGCACTTTCGTACGCATACCAAACCTGAAAGCCTAGGCCAAGCTGGGCGTTGGCAAAGCCCGTATCACGATGCGATGATCGATCATGACAAAAACGTCGGCACGGTACTGGATAAAATCGACTCATTGGGTATTGCTGACAACACCATAGTCATGTACAGCACCGACAATGGCCCGCATGAAAACTCTTGGCCAGATGCCGGCACGTCGCCATTCCGTGGTGAGAAAAATACCAACTGGGAAGGTGCTTATCGTGTGCCCGCAATGGTTCGTTGGCCGGGGCATATCAAACCTAACACGGTATCCAATGACATTGTTTCACATTTGGATTGGGCACCTACTTTGTTAGCAGCCGCGGGCGTTCCTGATGTTAAAGAAAAGTTACTGAAAGGCTATGTCGCTAATGGCAAAAAGTACAAAGTCCACTTGGATGGTTACAACCAGCTTCCGTATCTGACTGGGCAGCAGCCTAAGAGTGCGCGTGAAGAGTTCTTTTATTTTTCAGATGATGGCGATTTAACAGGCTTGCGTTACGACAACTGGAAGATAGTGTTTGCTCAACAACGTGAGGTAGGTACCATGGCTATATGGGGCGAACCGTTCGTAAAAACGCGCATTCCTTGGCTCTACAATCTGCGTACCGATCCATACGAGAAGGCGAGCGTCACTTCCAACACTTATTGGGACTGGTATATTGATCATGTCTTCTTGCTAACACCAGCGCAGAAGTATGTCGGTCAGTACCTTGCCAGCTTTAAAGAATTCCCGCCACGTCAAAAAGCTGCAAGTTTCAGCATCGATCAGGTGTTGGAACAGTTGCAAACACCAGCCAATAAGTAAACGCTGATTGATCTACTAACCGCAACCGCCGATTTTTCGGCGGTTGCTATTTTGGGTGTGGTGTTTTTCTTGGAGCAGGCGAAAGCCCGTTCTACTGGGTTTTGTATCAGACTCAATGCACTTGGGCATGAGCAATATTATCCCAAGTCTGTTAAACGTGGAGGCACCTATGCCATTCAAAATGACAGCTTTTGTTTATTGGTCAGGCGTTTATAACGCCGGACTGGCCTTGTTTTTGCTATTTCCACCGCTATACCTGGCGGTCGGTCTCAATGTTCCAGCGCCTTTATGGGGTTGGTTGCTTGCCGGCTTTCTCGGCTTTACCAGTGCTGTATTGATTCTGGCGTCGCGGGATTTACGTAGACGCGCTGCCTTGGTGTATTGGGAAGCGCTACTTCGTTACGTCGCGGCACTGCTGCTAATTCCCGCCGGCTTATTCGGCGATCTCGGCTTGATTGCCGTGCCATTAGGTTTAGGCGATCTTGCGATAGGTTTGGTGTACATGATGGGTCTCCCTAAAGAATTAGCACTCTCGCATCGCGCCTTGCTTTTCGACCGGGTGGACTGAATGCATCGGTCAGCACACTACTCATATTTATGCTCATCTTTTCCAAAGAGGAAGCAACAATGCAATCAGCTAATAATAATTTAAGGCATCTGCTGATTAAAGCGGCAATGGTTTACGCTCTGGCTACAGCGGCAGGAAATGCTCTCGCGCAAGAACAGTCAGGTTCTATCGAGCAAAACGCGATTACTGCTATCGACATCTTACTGGAACCCGATGCAACGATGCTCCAGCACGCAGAGGCAGCCAATGCCCGCCTACTCAAAGTCTTTCCAAAAGGCTTTGCACTGGACGCAACGCACCGTCCGCACATTACTCTTCTGCAGCGCTACGTCCGCACCGCGGATCTCGACAAAGCCTATGCCGCAGCCGATAAGGTATTGACCAAGCAAAAGTTGGCAAGCTGGAAGTTACAGGCAACCAAATACTATTACCTTCCTATGGGGGAGCTTGGTGTTGCGGGTATTGTCGTCAAACCAACTAACAATATTCTCAAACTGCAAAAACAGTTGGTTGCTGCAGTGGCTCCTTTTACGGTCAAAACTGCAACCGCAGCCGCGTTTGTCACTACGCCCGAAGATCCTGAAATCAATCAGCCGACGATTGACTACATCGCGTCGTATGTGCCTAAACAAATTGGTAAAACTTTCAATCCCCACGTCACCATTGGCCTAGCGCCTGCGGATTATTTGAAAGGAATGTTTGCAGAACCGTTTGATGCATTCACGTTTTCACCGGCGGGAGCGGCTGTTTACCAACTCGGTAATAACGGCACGGCTCGGAAGCAGCTCAAGACGTTTGAGTTGAAGTGACAAAGTAGTTCGCTAGCAAAATAGGCAGAACCTATTCATTGTAGGAGCAGGCTTTGCCTGCGAGCTATCTAACTATCGCGGGCAAGGCCCGCTCCTACAAAATTATTGTTCGTAAGGGGGTAAAAATGACTGACTCATTCCGTGTTTTACTGAGTCGCAGCTTATTGTGTTTGGTATTTTTAGCATTTACCGGAGTTGCTCTGGCCACGTCTTCGGACCCGTTACCATCCTGGAATAGCGGCCCGACCAAAACTGCCATTGTGCAGTTTGTATCCAGCGTGACCAAAAAAGGTGGTCCCGATTTTGTCTCGCCCGCTGAACGCATTGCTACGTTTGATAACGATGGCACGTTGTGGAGCGAGCAACCCATTCCCCAACTGATTTTTGCGTTAGATCGCGTGAAAGCGGAAGCACCCAAACATCCAGAATGGCAAGACACTGAGCCTTTTAAGTCAGTGCTTGCAGATGATATGAAGGGCGTGATGGCGAGCGGTGAACACGGCTTGGTGGAGCTGATTATGGCCTCCCACGCCGGCATGACCACCGAAGAATTTGAAAAAATCGTTAAAGACTGGCTGAGCACAGCAAAGCATCCGAAATATAACCGTCCCTATACCGAGCTGGTTTATCAGCCAATGCTGGAACTGCTTAATTACTTGCGGGCTAACGGCTTCAAGACTTATGTTGTTTCCGGTGGCGGCATTGAGTTTATGCGTACCTGGATGGAAAAGGTTTATGGCATTCCACCTGAGCAAGTTATTGGCAGTAGCATCAAAACCAAGTTTGCACTTCGCGATGGTAAACCCGTGCTGCTGCGACTGCCGGAAATAGATTTTAATGACGATAAAGACGGCAAGCCGGTCGCGATTCAAAAATTCATCGGTCGCAGACCAATTGCCGCATTCGGTAACTCCGACGGCGATTGGCAAATGTTGCAGTGGACGGCGGCGGGTAGCGGTCCAAGGTTTGAGCTTATTGTCCATCACACCGATGCCGAACGCGAAGTGGCTTACGACCGTAACTCAGCCATTGGACATCTGGATAAAGCGCTTGATGACGCAGGGCAAAAAGGCTGGACAGTGGTGGATATGAAAAAAGACTGGAAGAAAGTGTTTCCTTTTGAGAAATAGGATTTGAAAAGTTCACGGTGCTGTGTAAACGATGTAGGGTGGGCAGGCTGTTTTGCCCACCAACACAAACTTCAAGGTGGGCAGAAACAGCCTGCCCACCCTACATTTATTAATTAGGGAAGTGCTGAATAAATTGATTTCGCTCATGGTTCGACAAACTCACCACGAACGAAATCAATAAGTTACCGTTCATCTGTCCTTAGACCAGCCTTGTGGTGGAGCTTGTCGAAGGATTTAATCAGCACTTCCTTAGAGTCATCGTTGGATTTGACTTCGCTCAGCCCAAAGATGCAGGATTAAACATTAACAAAAAGGATGAATAACAATGAAAGTTAGTTTTCAGCTTTTGCTATGGCTAGTGTTTATTAACTTGGTAAATATGGCCTGTGCCGACGTAACCCCAAAACACGAAAACGTACCGGTAGCCGTTATTGTGGATGGCGAAACGCTGTTTCAGATGCACAGCTTCAAGACCTTAAGCGCGCAACTGCGCGCCGACAGAATCGCAGAACGCATTCAATTGTTAGCTGAAGATCCATTTCTACTCACCGACAGCATCACCCTGACCAGTGATGAAATAACCACCGATGTTGTGACGGGCGATACAATTATTATGTCAGTGTTGGATTCAGACGCTGCTGCTGAAGGTGTTTCCCGAATGGAACTGGCAACCCAGCGAGCAGATAAAATCCGCGCCGCCATCATCAAGTATCGGCAAGAACACAGTGTCCATAATCTTCTGATTGGAGCTCTATCAGCATTGGTGGCCACGGTGTTGCTGGCGGCGTTTATTTACGGGCTCAATCGATTTTTTGAATATTTGCGGCGCCGCCTGGATACGGCAATGCGTCGTTGGTTGGATACCACCCGCATTCGTATTTTCGAGTTTATTATCGAGGGTGCGCTGATCGCATCGTTAAAGCTATTACGCTTGTTTATTCTGATTGGTGGCCTGTACGTCTATTTCAGTCTGATACTCAGTTTCTTTCCCTGGACACGGACTATCGCAGAAAGTTTGTTTGGCTATGTCGTAAATCCAATCAAGCAAATTGGCGGGAATATTTGGAACGAAATGCCAAATTTTATGTTCCTGCTGATTCTGTTTTTCATCGTTCGCTATTTTTTAGGGGTCATGCGCTTCTTTTTTACAGCGTTAGAAAATGGCGATTTGCAACTTGTTGAGTTCTATCCCGAGTGGGCGAAACCCACTTACAAGATTTCTCGTTTTCTGATCATCGTGTTTGCCATAGTCATTGCTTATCCCTACATTCCAGGGTCCAACTCACGGGCTTTTCAAGGCGTATCTATTTTTCTTGGCGTGTTGTTTTCATTGGGCTCGACTTCCGTTGTCGCCAACATGGTGGCCGGTGTCATATTGACCTATATGCGCGGGTTTCGGGTGGGTGATGTCGTTAAAATTGGCGATACCACCGGCAAGGTGTTGGCCGTGTCGCTATTAGTCACGCGCATACGCACACCGAAAAATCTGGAGATTACTATCCCCAACTCGCTGCTGATGAGTAATCAAGTCACTAATTACAGTTTTGCGGCCGGGGAAGGTCGATTGATTCTTCCGGTTAGCATCACTATCGGTTACGACGCCCCATGGCGGCAAGTCCATGGACTATTGTTGCTCGCCGCCGAACGCACCGAACAAGTGCAACGCGACCCCGCTCCCTTTGTGCTGCAACGCGCGCTGGATGATTTTTATGTCAATTATGAGCTCAATGCCTACGTTGCCACGGCGGATAGCATGCCCAAGGTTTATTCGGACTTACACCAAAACATTCAAGATGCTTTTAACGAATACGGCGTGCAAATCATGTCCCCGCATTATGTAGCCGATCCGGAGACGGCGAAAATCGTTGCCCGAGAAAACTGGCGACAAGCGCCTGCTGCGGATTCAGAGCAATAAGAAGTAATCCACCCGAATGCCCGCAAGGTGACGGCGGCTATTTCGTTGCCGTCACCTTGCGAGAAGTATTTATACAATAGAAATGAGATCAAAATGATAACGACACGCAGACAAAACCTTACCGCGGCCATCATCTGTACGATGGGGATCGGCGGCTTACCCTTGCAGGCGCTCGCGGCGGATACCCACTTCGACAAACTGGCTAATGCGCCGTTCAAAGAAAACCGACCTACCAAGGAGACCGCGCAGACGCTACGTGATGAACTGCTGTTCCAGCGGGCGACGCAGTCTTATCTCTGGGCGTTGCCGCTCATTAACACGCTGGGCATGAAGAACGGCTCGGAGAAAGTCTTCGGTAGTGGCTATAACATCCTGCCGGTCTTCAAAAATCGGCTCGATGCCAAGACGCTGATCACGACACCGAACTCGGATGTAATCTACGCGCTTAGCTATGTTGATTTGGGCAAGGATGGCCCGCTAGTGATGGAAGCGCCGCCGGGATTGCAGGGCATTTTGCTCGATTTCTGGCAGCGCCCAATTCCTGTGGATGGGGGCAAGTTCTTCGGTGACGTTGGTCTGCCTGGGCCGGATGTCGGCAAGGGTGGCAAGTTCTTACTGTTACCGCCAGGCTATACGGGGGAGGTACCTGAGGGTTACTACGTCTATCGCTCGGGGACTAACAATGTCTTCGTCTTCCTGCGTTCTTTTTATCAGGACCCGAAGGATCTGACACCAGCCGTTGCGCTGATGGAGCAGACTAAGATTTATCCGCTCAACGGCCAAGCTACCGCCAAGCCGATGGAATTTTCTAATGCCTCCGGCGTCCCGGCCAATATGCTGCCGGTCCGTGATGGCAAGGCCTTCGACCAGCTCAAGCAGCTGGTTGACAGTGAGGGCTCCAATCTCGCCGAATCCGATTCGCTCGGCCTGCTGGCATCCATCGGCATCATCAAGGGACAACCCTTCAATCCTGATACCAAGACCAAGACAATCTTCGACCGCGCTGCGAAAACCGCCTACAAGATGAGCCGCGTCATCGGTTTTCAAGAGACGGTCGGTGGCCGCGACTTTCACGTCTATCCCGACCGTAAATGGATCAATCCTATTGCCGACGGAACACCTGAGAACCCGGGCGGCCCGCTGGACTTGAGTTGGAAAAGGAAGTCTGATGGCTATCTGGATCTCGACTTGCGCATTTGGTTTTTTACAGACTATTACTCGATCAGTCCGGGGATGATTTCCCAAATCCCCGGCAAGGGCGCCAAATACATGATTGCTTTCACCGACAGCGAGGGCACGCCCTTATCGGGTGGGGCCAACTATCGCGTGAAGTTGCCCGCCAATATCCCTGCCGGTAACTTCTGGTCGGTGACGCTCTATGAGGCGGAGAACGCTTCCGGGCTCGCTAACGGCCAGCCGTTCCCGTCGCTCGGTTTGCGCGACAAGCCGGTGCAAAACGCCGACGGCAGCACCGACCTCTACCTCGGGCCGAAAGCGCCCAAGGATAAAGAAGGCAACTGGCTTGCGACCGTGCCCCACAAAGGGTATTTTGCCATTCTTCGTCTCTACGGCCCAACCGAAGCCGCTATCGACAAGAGCTGGAAACCCGGCGACATCGAGAAAGTGAAATAAACCAAGTTAATACTTATCAGGAGCGCAAACCCAGGTTTCTACTCCGTTACATATAACGATTAACAACTAAAAACGCTGTAAAGGACACAACGATGAAAACCACATATAAACAAAACCTCATTGCCACGGCAATCGCTTGCGCGCTGGCATCCACAAGCGCATTCGCACAAGGACTACCTACCACAGGCACCTTGGAATCCCCGATCGGCAAACTCGAAATAAAGAACGGTTACCCGACTGATAAAACAGTGACCAAACTTTATGATGCCCTCGACTTCCAGCGCGCTATCCAGGCTTATATCTGGGCCTTGCCTTACATCGCGATGGCCGAGTGGCAGCGCGAACAACGCGACACCTTTGGCGCGGGCAATTTCGATTATGTCAATTACCTCGATTTTAAAGACAAGCTCGGCATTCTCACTGCCAATGCGACGACGCCTTATGCGATGGCGTTTCCGAATCTCGAAAAAACCGGCCCGCTCGTCTTTGAGATTCCTGCCGGCGCGATGGCGGGCGGTATCATGGACTTTTGGGAGCGACCGCTGACAGACACAGGAGCGATCGGGCCGGATAAGGGACAGGGCGGCAAGTTTCTTATTCTCGGCCCAAACGATCCTGACATGAAGCCTGAGGGATACTTCGTTTTTCGCTCAGCGACAAACAATGTATGGTCTGGTATTCGCGGACTAGATGCAGATAAGTCTAAAGCGACTGCCTTACTCGGCCAGTTGCGAATTTATCCCTATGCTCAGCGCGACAACCCACCGGAAACCAAACACCTTCGCCCAGAGGGCAGGAAGTGGACGGGCGAACAGCCCCGCGGCCTGGCGTACTGGGAAAGTCTAGCAAGACTCATCAACGAAGAACCGGCCATCGAGCGCGACCGCATGATCCTCGCCATGCTCGTCCCGCTTGGTATCGAAAAGGGTAAGCCGTTCAATCCTGATGAACGGCAGAAGAAGATTTTGGTCGATGCTGTCAATGTCGGCGAACTTATGGCGCGCGCCAACGGCTACGCCAAGCGCTTCGAAGGCGCGACGGTCTGGCCGGGCAAGAAGTGGGAAATATCTCTCTTCCTTACCGAGACGAACCAGGAGAAGCCGAACTACACGCAACTTGATGAGCGTGCGTCGTGGTTCTACGAGGCGGTGGGTGTGACCGAAGGCATGATGGGACGTACCGTGGGCGCTGGGCAGGTCTATCTTGAATCGCAGAAAGACAGTACCGGCGCTTGGCTCGACGGCGGCAAGAGTTACACGCTGCACATCCCCAAAGACGCACCCGTCGCCCAGTTTTGGTCGTTTACGGTTTATGATAACGAAAGTCGCTGCCTCATTGACACCGGCAGCTATCCTGACCGCGCCTCGCGTGACGACATCGTCACCAACGATGATGGCTCGGTGGACTTGTATTTCGGGCCTGTAGCACCCAAAGGCAAGCCGCCGAAAAACTGGATCAAGACTCTACCCGGCAAAGGCTGGTTCACTTATTTCCGCCTCTACGCCCCGACGCAACCTTATTTTGATAAAACGTGGGTGTTGCCAGACATCGAGAAGGTGAAGTAGGTAAACCTTCGAAAAGTGTGAGCAAACAGCCCTTTCGTTTAAACACACGGAATGGACAAAACCGGTGAGCAAGCAAAAAAGGCACTTGCCACCGATGTAAATCACAGAAAGGAAAACAATGAAAACCAAGCTGACACAACACTTCATCGCAGCGCTGCTTATGGGCTCGTTGGGAATCGTTTCGGGTCCTGCCTATGCCGATAAAGATGTTTCCGATACCACACAGGCACAAGCAAACGGTTCCGGCGAAAGTTCCGAACAACTGGCCATGAAGCTGCAAAATCCGGTAGCCAACCTGATCAGCGTGCCGTTCCAGAACAATTGGGATTTTGGTATTGGTTCGACAGATGCAATGCAGTACAAGGTTAACGTACAGCCGGTGATACCGTTTTCGATTGGCGACGATTGGAATCTGATCACGCGCACGATCTTGCCAATTATTCATGCTGAGTCGCCAGTTGCCGGTGGTGTTGATGTCAGCGGCTTGAGCGATATTGTTCAAAGTTTTTTCTTCTCACCAAAAGCACCGGTGGGCGGTTGGATTATGGGGGCTGGCCCGGTATTTCTTTACCCCAGTGCTTCCGACGATAAGCTCAGCGCAAAAAAATGGGGTGCGGGACCGACGGCGGTATTGCTGAAGCAGGATAGCGGTTGGACTTATGGCTTACTTAGTAACCACATCGAATCATTTGCGGGCACATCTACTCGCCAGGATGTCAGCGCTACCTTTTTGCAGCCGATTCTATCTTACACAACGAAAACTTATACGACGTTTGGGCTAAATTCGGAATCAACTTATGATTGGCAGAATAGCCAATGGACCGTGCCCGTCAATGCGACCGTCAGTCAATTGGTTAAATTAGGTAAGCAGCCGGTGCAATTTCAAATTGGTGGGCGATATTACCCAGAAAAACCTAATGGCGGTGCCGATTGGGGTGTGCGTTTTGCAGTGACGTTACTGTTTCCGAAATAATTTATTAATTTGGCAAAGGAACAACCATGAATCGATCACTTGACAATAAGCCATCCGAAGATTTTTCTGTGGTCTTGGGGGGGCCGCTTTATCAGCTGTTCCTGCGTTCTCAACTAGGCACTGATACACTTGGTCTGGTCAAACGCCGAATCATGGTTTTTTCGACATTTACTTGGTTGCCGCTGCTGTTGCTTTCGGTGTTTTTCAGAGAGGCGGCAGGTGGCGATATTAAAGTGCCATTCCTTTATGACATTGATGTGCATGTTCGTTTTCTACTGTCCTTGCCGTTGTTATTGATGGCGGAACTCGTAGTACATCAGCGGCTCAAACCGATAGTTCAGCAATTTGTGTCGCGTGGGATTATTCCACCCGAAGCTCTACCTCAGTTACAAGCTCTTGTGGGCTCTGCAGGGCGGCTACGTAATTCCGTGTTTATCGAAGTGTTGATGATTGTCATGACGTTTACTGCCGGACATTATTTATGGTCTAGTCAGCTGGCGCTTGAAACAGCTACTTGGTTTTCGATTTTGGTGGATGGGCAACATCAGCTTTCCCCCGCGGGGTATTGGTACGCCTATGTCAGCATTCCAGTGTTCCAGTTCATGCTATTCCGCTGGTATTTTCGCATTTTCATCTGGGCTCGATTTCTGTGGCAGGTGTCCCGAATGGATCTACATCTGGTGCCGACTCATCCTGATCGGGCTGGCGGGCTGGGTTTTCTCGCCGGCAGCGTGGCGGCTTTTGTGCCGCTACTATTAGCACAGGGCGTTTTAATCGCCGGTATGATCGCTAATCGTATTTTCTATGAGGGCGCCACGCTGCTTGCGTTCAAGCCGGAAGTTGCCGCAGCCGTGGTATTTATGTTGTTGCTGGTGCTCGGCCCGCTGAGTGTGTTTGCTTTGCAATTGGCAAAATGCAAACGGCAAGGGTTGCTTGAGTACGGCGCATTGGCCAGCACTTACGTATGCGGTTTCGATCGCAAATGGCTGCGAGACGCGCCACCGTTGGATGAACCACTGGTTGGCAGTGGTGATATTCAATCGTTGAACGATCTGGCAGGGAGCTTTGAAATTATCGAGGGTATGCGTTTGTTTCCCTTCGGCAAAACTGCGGTGCTGCAAACTGCTATCGTGACATTGTTGCCCGTGTTGCCATTGTCTTTGACCATGATTTCTCTGGAAGACATGGTTAAACAATTACTTGGCATTTTATTGTGATATGCGTGAAAGATGATTCCGGTAGGTAAGATAATTCTGATTTTTGCTTTAACTTAAAGATAATATGGTTTTACTCTTAAAAAGAGACAAATTGCTTAGGCTTAACATTAGGGAACCTTTAAAAACAGCAAAAATATTCTTCTTTATGCCTCTTTAAGGGGACAAAGAAAGTGGGTTCTCCATCGATAATTTTAATGATTTGAACAGGAGTAGTTGTCATGACCAAAAAAGAAACATCCCCAAAAAAAGGGCGTAAACACCGTGAAGTCCTTAAAGTTGCTGAGCCGATCGCAGTAGATCGGCGCTCGCGGGCAGATCGTAAAGCGGAAGGCAAATCCATTCGTCTTGCGGTGCCGTTGGCGAGCCACGCGCACTGGCAAGCGCCAGCCAATCGCCGCGATCCCATTGATTTGCTGATCGAATCCAGCATCGACCGGGTGCCTGAACTGTTGCCGATACGTTATGGTCGGATGATGCAATCGCCGTTCGCATTTTACCGGGGAGGAGCGGCCATTATGGCGGCTGATCTCGCAGGATTGCCGTCTACAGGAATTCGTGTACAGGCTTGCGGCGATTGCCATTTGGTCAACTTCGGCAGCTTCGCTACGCCGGAACGGCGACAAATCTTTGCAATTAATGACTTTGATGAAACTCTGCCCGCCCCTTGGGAGTGGGACATCAAACGACTTGCGGCAAGTTTTGTGGTGGCCGGACGCGCTAACGGTTATACCGCCAAGGAAGCACGGGAGACGGCGCAAACTTGCGTGCGCAGCTATCGCGAGCGCATGCGGGAATTTGCCAAGATGGGGGTGCTGGATTCGTGGTATTTCAGTATCGACGTGGAAGCGGCGATCGAGGGGGTCGATGATGAAACCGCCAAGGCACGCGCCAAAAAGCGCATAGACAAGGCCCGCGACCGTGATGTGATGGATGAGGATTTTCCTGAGTTAGTCACCTTCGAGGGCGGCGTCCACCGCATACGCGACAACCCACCGTTGATCTTTCATGCCCAGGGCGATGAGGCGGCAGTCATGGAAGCACGTGTGCGCGAGGCGTTTGAGGCTTACCGAGCCACACTGCCGGAAGATAGGCGGCTATTGCTCGACCGCTATGAATACAAGGATCTCGCCATGAAAGTAGTCGGAGTCGGCAGTGTCGGCACCCGTTGCGGCCTCATGCTCATGATGGGTGGAGCGGACGATGTGTTGTTTTTGCAGGTCAAGGAAGCAAACGCTTCGGTGCTGGAGCCTTATGCCGGACAAAGCACATACACTAACCACGGGCAGCGCGTGGTGATGGGGCAACGGCTAATGTTGTCGGCGAGCGACATCTTTCTCGGCTGGACGGAGACAAATATCGGCAAACACTTCTATATACGGCAACTGCGGGACATGAAGTTAAAACCGCTGGTAGAACTGTTCACTCCGAACGTGATGAATCACTACGCCGAGCTTTGCGGTTGGGTGCTTGCAAGTGCTCATGCCCGTTCCGGTGATGCCGCGAAAATTGCCGGTTATTTGGGTAAGAAAGAGGATTTCGATGAGGCGATTGCGGATTTTTCTGAAAGCTACGCCGACCAAAACGAACTCGACTATAAGGCATTGGTTCAAGCAGTCAGGGAAGGCCGCTTGGAGGCATACATTGAACAGTAGTTTTTAAACGGATTATTCAAAATAGTAAATTTAACCCTTAATTAGGAGATAGCAATTGAAAACAAACCGTCAATCAATAACAAGACATCCCGTTAAAGTGGGCCTGTTGATAAGTGCCATAGCGATGTTATCAGCGTGTTCTACGGTTCAAAAAGAAACCAATGCCGTTAAATCTCTCGCTGTGCAACCGGCAGCGGATGCAGGTTTTATTGAACATCCGGAACTTCAAAGCAAGCCGACCGATTTACCGTTTCAAAAAGTCTGGATCAAACCCGGTTTTGAGAAGTCCGGGTATCAAGAATTGGTTGTCGCACCGGTGAATACTCAGTACATGCAGCAAATGGATTGGCTCCATCAGTTGAGTTCCGCCAGCTTGCTTGGTGGTGTACAAAAAGACATCGAAGAACTTGCACAGTATTTTCACGAGCAAGTGGTGAATGAATTCAAGCACGATCCCAAGCAACGTTTCCAGGTCATAGAACTTGCTAACCAGCACCGGCAACCGGCCCTGCGTCTGGAGCTTGCGCTGATCGAGATCAACCCTTCGCAACCTGCTTTGCATGCGGCTGGTTGGTTGATACCGGGTGGCGGCACGGCTGCCGGTGTTGTTAATCAACGTCGAGCCGCTTTCGAAGGCCGACTGCGCGATTTGCAAACCGGTGAGGTGGTTGCCACTTTCGCCGACCGCGACATGCAGGACGCAGGTCCCCTCGATCTGACCCGCCTGACTTGGTACGGCCCAGCTAAAGGCATTATTGATCAGTGGGCGAAGCAGTTTGTGCAAATCGCTAATCGCAAACCTGGTGAAGCAGTGACCGATCCGACCGCGTTTACTTTGAGACCTTTTTAATAAAGCAAGTTAAGCCTTAGTGAACCTCGAAAAACCCATTCCGTTCATGGTTCGACAAGCTCACCACGAACGGAACTTATTGAATTATAAGACACCGTTCTCACTGAGTTTATCGAAGTGCAGGGTTTTCGAGGTTCTCCCTAGGCTGAGCGGAGTCGAAGCGAACAAATGGCTTGCCACTTGGCTTTGGCTCCGCTCAATCTGCGGTTGGTTTTTAATACCAATCCCAATAAATTCATATTTTATTGTTATTCAAATGGTGGAAGGCTAGATCCACGATGTTAATTTAAGGATTAACCGTTCGCCCTGAGCTTGTCGAAGGGTGAATGGTTATACCCAAAGGGCACAAGAGCCGATCATGGTTCGACAAGCTCTCGGCAACTGCTCCATGCGTTGCCCTACCTCCTGCATACCCGATACAGAGGGGCAGGCTCTCCGTGCAGTCGACCACGAACGGCTTAAGTTAGCTCAACTTAACGACATTGAAGGATTGATAGGATTTAATTAAAAACCTATTGGGATTGGTATAACACTACATGACAGCGATGAGTGAAATTAGGAGAATTACAATGAAAATAAAGCATATCAGTCGGGTCGGAGATGTCCCACTGGGTTTGCTCGGTGCTTTGTTGTTGATGGGGCCCGGTTCAGATGCTTACGCGTTGGGACCGGTCGAGGTACCGCCAACTTGGGGTGGCGATTTGTCGTCACGGCAACGGCTGACAGGCGATTGGGGCGGCACGCGCGATGAGCTTGGCAAGAAAGGCGTGGTGTTGGACGCAGAGATGATGTTACAGCCGGGCGGTGTTGTTACCGGTGGCAAAGACAGCAATGCTGAGTTCTGGGGTAACGTCGATTACACCTTAAATCTGGATACCCAAAAAATGGGCCTGTGGCCGGGCGGGTTTTTCAAGTTTGAAGGCGTGTCCAGTTTTGGCAACACGCTCTATAACGATGTCGGTGCCATTGTGCCCAGCAATTTAAGCAATTTGTTTCCTGGTATTAACCAGGCAGACAGTGGCTTGCTGCAGGCCACCTTTACCCAATTTTTAAGCCCTAAGTTTGGCTTAACCATGGGCAAAGTCAGCTTATTGGAATTTATGCCGAGCGAGTTCTATGGAAACTATCACAATCAGTTCATGAATACGGCACTGAATTTTTCTTTGTCTGAAGCGATGGTGCCGATTTCTGCCTACGGCGGAGGAATGATATTTCTGCCTACAAAGGATGTCACGCTGATGGCGCTGGCGATGGATGCCAGTGGTACCCCGGCTGAGAATGACGTTAGCAAGGCCTTTGATGACGGTGCAACGGTACTCAGTGCCGCCAAAATTAATGTTAAGCCGTTTGGGCTGGTCGGTCATCAAAGTCTGACCGGTGTCTGGAGTAATAAATCACGCTTGTCGCTGGATCAAGACCCCAGCAATGTGGCCCGTATGCTCTTGACCGAACGATATCCACGTCTGGGAAATCCGGGGCCGATTTTAGAGCGGATACTCGAGAGATTTTTCCCGCAACTGTTGGTCCCAGTCCAACCTTTAAACCGTAAAGACAACACTTGGGTAGTCAGTTACGCTTTCGATCAATATTTATGGCAGCCTGAGGGCGATTCGAAACGAGGCATCGGTCTGTTCTTTAACTTTGGCGCTACCGACGGCAATCCAAATCCGATCCAATACAGCTACATGATGGGTATTGGCGGCAAAGGGCCGTTTCAAAGTCGTTCGCATGATAGCTTTGGCATTGGCTGGGCTCGTACTCAGTTCAGCGATCAGTTTGTGCCGTTACTTCGCGAGCGTCTAGGTTTAGGTCTCGACCACGAGGATGCAGTCGAAATTTATTACACCGCCGCGGTGACGCCTTGGTTGAGTGTGAGCCCTAATCTGCAAGTGATTAATTCAGGATTGAGCAAGGTGCTTGATCAGAATAACAGTCTGAAGAATTTGGACACATCAGTTGAAGCCAGTTTACGCATGACGATTCAATTTTAAGACACACCCTTACACAGTAATTAAGTGGAATAAAAATTATGAAGAAACGATCTAGTTTTAAAGTGAAAACCGGCTGGCTGTTGTCATCTGTTGCAATCACCGTGCTGTTATCCGGCTGCGCAGGAATTGGCAGGGGTGTTGCCGAAGCCGTTCTGGAAAAGACCGAAAATGAAGATACCCGGCAATGCCAGGTATGGGGCAAGACCTTTACTGGTCTTGAACCAGGTCTGATCAAAAAGCAGGGTAAAACCAAGGTGTTGTTCGTGCATGGCGTCGGTGATCATGTGCCGGGCTACACCACGCAGTTTTTGGAGAAATTAGCTAAGGAACTAAACCTAAATATGCGCACGGAAGGCCAGAAAAATATCGAACTGTCCGCACCGTTGGTTCCAGGTAAGAATCTTGGTAATTTACGGGTTACTCACTTGTTTAATGAAGAAAACGGTAAAGACCTGACTTTTTATGAGCTGACTTGGTCGGAAATTACCCGTAAAGAAAAGGAATTATTGGCATTCGATACCTCCGGCGAATACGATTTTCGGCGCGCCAAACTTAACGCCATGCTGAAAAAATTCAGCAATGATACCGGTCCAGACCCGGTTATTTATCTGGGACATAGTCGCGAGGCGATTCTGGCGTCGTTCGGACAGTCGTTTTGCTGGATGGCGACAGGCGATTACGATGATCTTCCGGCTAGCGGCACACATTCATGCACCGGTCTGAATGATTCTAATATCGAGCATATTGCCAATGATGACTATGTAATGATTTCTCATAGTTTGGGTAGTCGTATCGTTATTGACGGTATGCAGCGTATCGCCCATATCATGGCTAATGTTAATAAATATGCCGATCCAAGTAAGAAGCTGGAAATCACTGAAAAATCAATTCAGGCGCTACAAAATAAGCATGTACCCATTTATATGCTGTCCAATCAGTTACCGATGCTGCAATTGGGCAGAGAGCTGCCTGATGTGGTCGGGCAGGATGCGGCTTATTGCCAACCAAATGGGGCTAACTACAACCATCGTATGGTTAAACAAACTGAAATCATTGCCTTCAGTGATCCTAATGATTTGTTAAGTTATGGCATACCACCCGGATTCACTGATAAATATCTTGATTCAAGACTGTGTACTACCGTTACCAATATCAATATCAACATCGCCAAAGTAATGGATGCCTTTGGTTTGACTGATCTTGCCAATCCAATGGAAGCGCATATTGGTTATGACCAGGATGACCGTGTGGTGGCATTAATTGCTAAAGGCATCGGGCATCCAGCGGAGGCACAGTTAGTTAAAAATCGCTGTGAATTTACTAAGGAAGTTAAGTAGGGCGAGGTTTCAGGAATGTCTTTGCTGATTTTATAGGGCGTCTTATGACAATAAATCGAATCTGTCGAATAGCCCTTGCTATCGGTTTGATCTGCCATATCGGCCGCGTGTCTGCTCAGGACAATGCGACCGAGCTGGCGAAACAAGATCAAAACCCGTTTACTCGTTTTAGTAAATTGATGGTCGAAGAAAATGCGCAAATGGGTTTTGGTCCTGAGAAAGATGTTTTGAATTATCTGAGGGTTCAGCCAATGGTGCCCTTTGAGTTAAACGACGACTGGAGCCTCATTACCCGCTCAGTGATTCCGATTGTGCATTTGCCGTTTCCCCAGGAAACTGATGGTCTGAGTGATGTCTCCTTTCAAGTCTTACTGACGCCGAATAGGACCGGCCAGTTTCTTTGGGGTGTTGGGCCTACCTTAGTTACACCCACCGCCACCGAAAAAATGCTTGGTAGCGGAAAGTGGGCGGCAGGCCCCATTGTCGGCGGTCTTTATATAAATGGGCCATGGGTTTTTAGCACCATTGCATCAAATGTATGGTCGTTTGCAGGCGACGAGAGCCGACGCGATGTCAACACCATGTCCCTACGTCCAACCATTAACTACAACCTTCCTAATGGCTGGTATTTGACCAGCTCTCCGTCAATCATTGCGGTGTGGGGAGAAAAGCAGGCTAATCGATGGTTGGTACCGGTGGGTGGCGGTGTTGGCAAAGTTTTTTCGCTGGGCGATCAACTGATGAGTACATCTTTGGAGAGTTACTACCATGCCGTATCGCCAACCATCGGTCCTGATTGGCAACTTCGTTTTCAGGTTACCTTGTTGTTTCCTAAATGAAATGAACATTTAATCAGCCAGGTGCGCGTTACTCTCAACCCTTAATAACTAACTGATGTTACGCAAACCAAAAGAAATGGCCTTTATCGATATTCAAGGATCGCTGGTGTCGCTATCGCGACAGTTTATTTTAATGTCGGTTTTCGCACCGACAGGCGAGCTACTTTCTTTTGCTTCGCCAAAAGAAAGTAGCCAAAGAAAAGGCGACCCGGATTCCGCCAATTTCCTGCGCTTCTCACTTTTGGCGAGGGTTTTCGAAGGGCCATCCCTGGCCCTGCGAAAACGAGCGGCATGCCCGATAAAGCGGGGCAGGCTCTCCGTGCCGCTTCCCTTGCGGGCCTATTTCACCAAAAGCTGCGATGCTCGGGGCGGAATAACGGGAGAAAAATCGCTCTGCGTAACAACAGTTAATAAATTGCAGTATAGGCGCTGGCCTTAACGCTTTGGGAATGGCGCAGTCCGTGACCGTCAGGCAATTTTTGGAGGCAGGAAATTTATGATTAATCCGCTTGTTACCCGAAGACAACTATTGTCTGGCGCTTGTTGTGTAGGTCTGGGAATGGCTGTCGGCGTTGCTGCCGAAACGCCTGCATCTGGCACCATCGACGTCGAGCCCTATCCGCGTGATGCCAATGAAGCGCTGGCGCGGTTGAAGCTTGGCAATCAACGTTTCATTGATGATACATCGCGTCATGCGCATGAGAAGGCATCCTGGCGCAGTTTGCTGGTTGAGAGTCAAAAACCTTACGCGACCATTCTTGGTTGCAGCGATTCGCGAGTGCCGCCGGAGCTTATTTTTGATGTGGGCTTTGGCGATCTCTTTACCATTCGGATTGCCGGCAACATTATCGCGGAAGATGTGATTGGTTCTTTGCAATATGCGGTGGCGCATCTTCATACCCATTTGGTAATTGTGATGGGTCATGAGGGGTGTGGCGCAGTGACCGCGACCGTGGACGAGATGCTAAGTAAAACCAAAGAACTTGAGCATATCGAATCTTTGATTAAATCAATCAAGCCCGGACTGAAAAAACTCAATCTAAAACAAGACCGAGATAGCTTGCTGCGTGCCGCCGTAGAGGCAAATGTGCGTTGGTCGATGAAGGAATTGCTGGCGCTTCCGGGAGCAAAACGGGCTCTACGAGACAAACGTGTGACCTTGGTTGGGGCCGTTTATGAATTAAACACCGGACATGTGCGGTTTTTGGGGTAATTGAATGTTGAAATTTTTGAAGATATTGTTGTTGGTATTAACGCTGATAGGAACTACCGCCTGGGCTGTGTTAGCCATTTATTTTGGTGATTCTCAAAGCAGTACTTTACAAACTGGGGTCGCGGCGACTGTGGGTTTATTTGGACTGGTGACCTTGGTCAGTCTAGGGTTTACTAACTGGCGCAAGCGCTTATTGATAGTTTATGCAGTGTTGTTTGTGGCGATTTTGAATTGGTGGTTTGCCATTAGTCCATCGAATGAGCGGCAATGGCAACCGGATTTAGCCAAATTACCTTACGCCACTTTCGATGGTGATTTGGTAACTGTTCATGATATTCGCAACTTTGATTATCGTAGTGAATTTGACTACACCCCGGCCTATTACAGCAAAACCTTCGATATTAATAAGCTCGATGGTATTGATTTGTTTGCGGTGTATTGGATGGGGCCGGCTATTGCGCATACGATCGCGAGTTTTAGTTTCGGAGATAAAGATCATTTGGCTGTTTCTATCGAAGCCCGCAAAGAATTGAATGAAGGCTATTCCACAATCAAAGGTTTTTTTCGTCAATATGAACTTACCTACATTGTGGCTGACGAACGCGATGTCATTCGTCTACGCACCAACTACCGTAAAGATCCTGTTGAAGATGTGTACCTCTACCGTTTAAAAGCGCCTCAAGAAAATGCTCGTCGCTTGTTTCTTGAGTACATTGAGCAAATCAATGAATTGCACGACAAGCCCGCTTTTTACAACACCTTATTGGACAATTGCACGACCGCTATTTGGTTAAATACTCGTGTCAACCAAGATCATTTACCGTTTTCCTGGAAAATTCTGTTAAGTGGCTATGTGCCGGAGTATCTTTATCAATCAGGCAGGCTGAATACACAACTCCCGTTTGAGCAATTGCAGCAACAAGCCCATATCAATTCTGTGGCGCAAACCGCCGATCAATCTGCTGATTTTTCGCAGCTAATTCGAGCGAGTATTGAAAAGCCTAAGTTGCAGTGACTGAGTAATAGATAAGCCCAATTTCAGGTTTGGCTTTAGCAAAAATGCTTCGAGAGCAGTATTTATTTTTATTTATTTGGAGGGTTCAATCATGACTGACCAACATATAGCAGCAAAAAAAACTTTGTTTGCAACGCTTGCAAACAGGTCATGGATAATTCTTATTCTGGCCGGCAGTGCAAGTTTTTCGGTATCTGCCGCAAACTTACCAGATTCCCAAGAGGCATTTCAGCAACTTGGCATTGAGCAACAAGACATTGCCAACCTTGATAAAGGCGAGGTTGTTTTTTTCAATATCGCCGACGGTGAAGAAAATGAATTAGCCGCAGGCGCTGCTATCTATGTTCCGGCAGCACCGTCCAAAATCATTGGTTATTTGAAAAGTAAAAACCTGACATCGATAGACACTGATGTCACAGCTGAAGGCACTATTCCTGCACAGGCAACGCTGGATTCGTTTAAAGGCTTCAGCTTGAAGCCCGGAAGTGATGAAGCCACAAAGTTTTTGGCGGCAACGCCGGGTAGTCAATTTAACTTATCAACTGAAGAATTTCAGGCGCTTAAAGCTGCAAGCTCCACACAACCTGATGCCGCTTCCCAAGCTTATCGGCAAGTTTTATTACAGCGATGGCAGGCGTATCGGCAGAGTGGATTAAAAGGTATTAAAACTTACGATCGCGGTAATGGCACAGAGGCAAATCCAAAGGAGGAGCTGCGGGCTGCCACAGTGCAGACTAAAGTGCTGGCGAAGTATTTTCCTGGATTATATAAAGCTTGGTTGAGTTATCCCGCTGCTTTGCCAGCTGGTGCCGAAGAAAAGTTTATCTGGCGTAATCGACAAGTCGAAGGCCGTCCGACTGCGCTTCTTATTCATCGTGTTATTGCCAGTGAAGGTGGCGGTGAGGTGGTGCTTGCCCGGCAATTTTATGCGGGCCATTCTTACAACTCCAATCAGCTTGCTATTGCCGGTATACCTTATCGTGAAGGGTCTTTGGTGATCTATGCGAATAGAACATTTACCGATCAAGTGGCCGGTTTTGGCAGCGGTATGAAACGTTCGATTGGACAGAAGCAAGCGCAAGGTGAAATAGCTAAACAGCTAAAAAACTTGCGTAAGGTTATTAAATAAAAAATGTTGTTGACTTGCCCACTCCGTCTACCCTTCGACAAGGCTCAGGGCGAACGGAGCAGGCGAATTAAGTCAACGGTATTGTCCCTAACTCACGAAACCAATTAAGGAATAGTTATGCATATAAATCATTTTTTAAAATTATCAGTAATCAGCATGTTGTCTTTGTTTGTTGTTGGTTGTGCGGGCACAAGCGTTCGAGATACGCAAGAAATAGCCTACTCAGGACAGCCAAGGCCCACTCAAGTACTGATTTATAACTTTGCCGCCAGTCCTGAGGATATACAGCAAAATTCCAGTATTTTCGCGAAACTTCAGGGCCAACTTGCGAACACGAATCAGACTGCAGAAGAAATCAAGCTAGGTCGTGAAGTGGCTGATGCAATGGCTACTGAGTTGACACAAAAAATAGCCGCTTTAGGCTTAAACCCGATACGTGCAGATCGAAGCTTACGGGTGTCGCCAGGGACAATTCTCATAACCGGCCAATTTACCAATATCAATGAAGGCAATCGTTTACGCCGAAATGTGATTGGCTTAGGCATGGGCCAATCTTCACTGGACAGTAAAGTCAGAGTATTGGCACCTTCTGCGTCAGGCTATCAAGAATTAATCTCTTTTGATGCCCATGCAGACAGCGGCGAAATGCCGGGTGCTGCGGTGATGGGGCCTGCTGGAGCAGCCGCTGGCGCTGGTACAGCAGCGGTAATCGGAGCCAATGCAGCAGTTGGAGGCGTTAAAAGTTATAAATCGGCTTCAGCGCAACAAGCAAAGAAAATGGCAGAACAGATTGCCGATGAACTGGCTAGATATTTTGCTCAACAAGGTTGGATTCATTCTGACTTAGTTCGTTAACTGATTATCCGTAAGTGCTAATTTTGTCGCTTGTACTAATAGGCGCAAGATCATTTCCTAATTTTAGATACAAGCTTTGCTGCATGGGCTGAGTAAGCCCATGCAAATGATGGCATGGATTGTATTCAGACCAACACTAACTCTGCTGGGCCTAAGTTAACCGTCAATTTGTTGTTAGTTTCGTCGGCAGCGTTAAGGCCACTTTATTAGGTTGTTAAAATGAAAAAAAACCGCATCGATTGTTATCTGGTTGGCTATAGCCCGATAACTGTTAACCTCATCCGCGCTCTGATTAGCTTAGCGATTCTACTGTTACTGGCTCCCGTTTCGGCAGCACCTACCGCTGCACTTGTCGGAGGTGTGTTGAATAAATCATCTAGTACACCAAACACGGCTCAATCCGCACTCGATCCAGCAGCACTCATCGAGGATATTAAGAAAAAGCTCGTCGCAACCCGAGCAGAATTTGTAGCCATGCCTTCTGAAGCAATAGCCGGTATGCCTGCTACCGGCGTGCCTGAAAATGAAGAGGTTTTGGCTCGTCGATTACATCTCAGGCAGCTCTTGTTCATTTATCAAGGGCAGCTTTCTCGATTGCCGAATTTGCAAGCGATTCAGAAAGATCGTATCGAATTCGAAAACAAAGCTGACAATTGGTCTGGGTTTACTGAACCATCTGCCCATCCTTTTCTCCGAGCGGATGAGCTAAAAGAATCGGTGACTACTTTCAGTAAACAAGTAGAGGAACTTGAATCTTGGCTCACTTCTATTGAACAAGCTGGAACACAGATAGTCAATCTGGCTGAGAATTCCATAGTAAAAATGAGACAAGCAGATGAAGCCGTGGAGCAGGCAAAAAAATCACCAGAGCAACAAGCGCGTCTGACTAGGCAACGCGATCTATTAGCGGTACAAAATCAAATTAATTTAGCGCGCACCATGGGGTTTGAGATTGAAAAACAAACGGTGCAGGAAGAGTTATTAAAAACTCGGGCGCAATTGCAACTGGCCCGAAAACAACTCAATGTGGCATCTGAACATGCGGAACTAACCCAGCAAGACATTGATCAGGTATACAAAAATATCGATGTTGAAAGCCAGGATATTATTACCGTCCTTAATAAAGCGCTATCTGATGTTGATCTTGAAACTACACCAGCCCAACAGGTAAAGCCTACTACAGGACAGCTATCACAAACGCAGTTGGAACAGTTACACCTAGCGCAACACAATAATACTGATGTTAAATTGCAAGTGCTGAACAGGGTGCTGGTGTATCTGCAAATGCAACGGGATATTTGGAATGTTCGCTGGGTGTATGCCAAAGTAACTGACCGTGACAAAGCCAACGAAGCCTATGAAAAAATTTCCAGGAATTTGGGTGTTCTTGTAGCAATTCGAGAATATGTCTATCAACAACGGCAGCGTATTTTGGCGCAGGTTACCAGCCAGGCTGTGAAAGAGCTTGATCCCACAATGACCGAGTCGAATACCTTAAAAGATGAGCTAAGAAAGCTTGATCTTGATCAGTTAGTTTCATACTCACGCCTGCTTGGAGCTCTTGACTCAACCATAAGTTTACTGGAACGCTGTAAGCAGGATTTGGATGAGAGGTTTGAAGAGAAGTCATTTACTGATTTCCTTGAAAGTACATTATTGACGGCTCGTGGTATTGCAGCGCAGATCTGGACGTTCGAAATTTTTGCTGTACAAGACAATATCGAGGTCGATGGACAGATAATCAGCGGCAAACGTAGTGTCACTGTCGATAAAGTAGTGACTGCTTTCGCGATTTTGATTGTCGGTTATTGGTTTGCCGCGCACCTGTCACGTATTATCGAAGGACATGCAGTGAAACGGTTAAGCATGGACGCGAGTCTTGCCCGCATTGCACGGCGCTGGATACTATTCCTCCAAGTCATACTTTTGGTGGTATTAAGTATGATGGTGGTGAAAATTCCGTTGACGATATTCGCTTTCATGGGCGGTGCATTAGCTATCGGCGCCGGTTTCGGTATGCAAAACATGCTCAAGAACCTGATTAGCGGCATCATGCTGTTGTTTGAACGGCCGTTTCGACCTGGCGATGTTGTCGAGGTGGGTGGTATCCGGGGTCGCGTCATAGACATTGGCGTTCGCAGTTCACAAATCCTCGATGGCAACGGTATTGAGACCCTCATTCCAAATAGTACCTTCATTGAACAAAACGTCACCAATTGGACTTTGAGCAGCAAATCGGTACGTATCGTCGTCAATGTTGGCATTGCCTATGGCTCGCCAATAAAAGAGGTGAACCGGTTACTTCTTGGTGTTGCGGAGCGACATGGACTGGTGCTTAAAGAACCGGCCCCCGTTGTGCTGTTGGAAGATTTCGCCAGTGACTCATTGCTTTTTGGTTTGTATGTGTGGGTCGAAATTAACCCCGAAATATCTTGGAAATCCATTGCTAGCGATCTGCGTTTTATGATCAGTAAAGCCTTGGACGAGCACGATATAGTGATTGCATTTCCGCAACGGGATATTCATCTCGCCAGCAGTGAGCCACTGGCAGTGCGAGTGATTCCTGACGCTCAAGATAAATCGATTCTTAATCCTAAGGTTTCAGAGTAAAAATCAACTGTCGGCTGAGCGGAGTCGAAGCGAACGGTCTAATTTAAAGCAGCAGCACCGTTCGCACTTATCCAAATTATCAGCAGTTTTAAATCGTAAACTACGGACACAAAATGACCCGCCCCAAGATGCCAAAACCACCTAAATCCACTACTAAAAAAACACCTGGAATTGCTGTTGATACCACTAAGGGTAAACACCGCCTAGTGTTGTGGTTGTCAATTGTAATAGTGGTGGGATTGATCATTGGTTTGGGTTATTTTTTTAATAAACCTTCAGGAACCATTGTTTCGCCGACTCCCCCGGTAGCTAAATCAGAACCGACTCGTCCTGTGGTAGCTAAAGATTATGTCGGCGCGGCTGCCTGCAAGCAATGTCACCAAGTTGAATTTGACGCTTGGCAGGGCTCACATCATCAATTGGCGATGCAAGTTGCCAACGAACAAACAGTGCTTGGTGACTTTAATAATGCAAAATTTAACTACCATGCGATTGAGTCGACCTTTTTTAAGCGCGATGGCAAGTTCATGGTACGGACCGATGGCCCGGACGGTAAATTAACCGACTACCCGATCGCCTACACCTTTGGCGTTACGCCGCTGCAACAATATCTGATTGAATTTCCCGGTGGTCGTTATCAATCTTTGGGGATTGCCTGGGACAGTCGTTCAAAAGAGGAGGGCGGTCAGCGTTGGTTTCATCTGTATCCCAAAGAAAATGTTGATCATAACGATCAATTGCACTGGACCAAGCGTTACCAAAATTGGAACATGCAATGCGCGGAATGCCATTCTAGTAACCTTAAGAAAGGCTACGATGCGGCAACTGACAGTTATAAAACCACCTTTAACGAAATCAACGTCGCCTGTGAAACTTGCCACGGCCCGGCTTCGCAGCATGTTGAATGGGCAAAACAGGCGCAGCCGCCTGTTGCAGAAGATGTCGACAAGGGCTTGGCGGTAAAGCCGCAAAGTCATTGGCAACAGGCTTGGAAGTTTGCGGATAGCCAATCTAGTGTTGCACATCGCGAATTGCCCGCCAATGAAGCACAAATGAATAGCTGTTGGGCTTGTCATGCACGTCGCTCAACGCTGGTTGAAGGCAACTTGCCGGGTAAACCGCTGGAAGATAGTCATCATCCGGCACTGTTAACGCAGCCGACCTATCATGCCGACGGTCAGCAGCGTGATGAGGATTACACCTGGGGTTCATTCCGGCAAAGTAAGATGTTCCAAAATGGTGTGACGTGCATGGATTGTCACGAGCCGCATGCGCTTAAACTTCGCGCCGAAGGTAATGCCTTGTGTACGCGCTGCCACAAAGCCGAAAAGTTCGACAGCCCGCAGCATCATTTCCATCAGCAAGGCTCAAAAGGTGCGCAGTGCATGGACTGCCATGCGCCGGAACAAAATTACATGGTGATTGATGGCAGGCATGATCATAGCTTTCGTTTGCCACGCCCGGATTTATCGCAATCATTAGGCAGTCCCAATGCCTGTAATCTGTGTCATCAAGACCGCAAACCGGAATGGGCCGCTGCAGCGCTGGATAAATGGCTTGGGAAATCTTGGCGCGAACGTCCGCATTACGGCACGGTGCTGCATAACGGGGTGAGCCAAGGAATTAAGGCTTTGCCCGCATTACTTGAGCTGGCGCAAGATGCAAGCAAGCCCGCGATTGTGCGTGCCACGGCCATAGTTTTGACCGAGCCATTGATGAATCCTAACGTATTAATCACAGCTCGGCAGTTGTTAAAAGATACCGATCCCTCTGTGCGCACTGCGGCTTTAGGCCTGATTGAGTCGGTTGATCCGGTTAATCGCGTTTTGGCGGCATCGCCTTTGCTAAACGATCCGATACGCGGCGTGCGCATTGAGGCGGCGCGAATCCTGGCCGATGTGCCGGATAATCAGTTCCCTGCTGGTCGGCTGACTGCTCGCGCCGCTGCCATGCAGGAATATAGCGATTACTTAACACTTAATGCCGACTGGCCGTCGGAAAACGTCAACTTGGGAAATCTGGCTTTGCGACAAGGCCAGCCTGATGCGGCAATCGCCGCTTATCAACGCGCGCTAACGCTTGATCCGCAATTTGCCGGTGCCTACATTAATCTTGCCGATGCTTACCGGCAGCTTGGTCGCGACAGTGAAGGCGAGAAATTCTTGCGGCAAGGATTGACTGTATTACCGCATGCGGCGGATTTGCATCACGGACTTGGGTTATTGTTGGTGCGCAATGCAAACAAGGAGGAGGCGTTAAAAGAATTTGCTGAAGCCGCCAAGCTTGCGCCCAACAATGCTCGTTATGCTTATGTGTACGCTATTGCGTTGCATTCGGCCGGTAAAACTAAACAGGCGGTGACGGTGTTAAAAGACGCAGATAAGCACCAGCCGTTTAACATGGAGGTTCTCAGTGCCTTAGTGTCGATACAGTTGGAAATGGGCGATCGTAAAGCGGCATTGGTTTACGCTAGAAAAGCCGCCGAAGCTCAACCGGGCGATATGGAAATTAAAAAATTGGTCGAGGAGTTGGCGGCGGTCAAGTAGCGCTGGCAAGGGTGGTAGACAGCGTTATTGCGCGGAATTTAGCTCGTTGGCTGAGCGGAGTCGTAGCCAGTGACTTTTGAGCCTGGGGTAGGCGACCACATCTACCCCAGATTTAACGAGTTAAGCGTTAATGTGCAACAGCACCAGGAAAATCGTGGATCATTTTTTCTACGACCTCTTTAACTTTTTTAGCATTGCTTTCCGGGTCACCAATAGTGCCGGTGCCGACACCACGAAATACTAATTTCTTAGTTTTGGCATCTACGAAATCAAGTATCAGGGTACCTTCCGTATATTGCGATACATCCGTGTAGCCATTGGGTGCGCCTGCCCAGCCGCCATAACGGCCGTAACGGTAAGGTACGCCGGCGTAACCATATTGATTGGATTGATAAACCGCTATTTTTTCTTTAGACGACAGATGCCGCACGATATGCAGGTCGGCATTTTCGTTAGTTTCGGTAATGCCGCGACTGGCAAGATTTGTCCGCAGGGCATTACGCAGTGCTTCTTCACTTGAAGGTGATAATGTGGCTTCTTCGGTTGAAGGTGCCAGGGTATAGGTTTTATATTGCGCAAAGGATGTTGAATGATCGTAGTCGGTTGTCACTGTGACTGAGGAACAAGCCGTCAAGTATAAGCTGGCGACAATAAGTGCTGATCGTTGCAGTAGTTTAAGCATGGTGTTTCTCCTTGTTGGGGATTATGAATATTTGTCCGAAGTTGTTTTTTTTGATTTCAACCCTTATGTTCAGGGGCGTCTGAGTTCAAGGCTGTAATTCGTTTGGCGTAAATGCTGATGCCCGGCAGTGCGCTGAAGCCATGTCCGAAAATGCTGAGTAATACTGTCGCCATTACCGTGAGGCGGATGGTGGATTCGGCGGGTAAGTTAGCTTGCCGCTCCAGGTAAACCAGCCCTAGCACGATGGACGCCAGGCCTCGCGGTCCAAACCAGCCCATGAATAAAATAGTCGATCGACTTAAACCAGTGCCTGCCAGAGCAAGCGCTACCGGTAGCATACGCACTAGCGTTAGACTCAAACCGGCATAGAGCAAATGCGTATATTCGAATTGTGTCCAAGATCGGGCCACAAACAAACCAAATAGAAAGAACACAAAAAAATCGAACAATTGTCCCCAGGTTTCGGTAAATTCAACACTTTGTCGCCCGGCATCCGCGAAGCCAAACTGCACGGCAAAACCGGCTACATAAGCGGCAATAAACATGCTGGCACCGCTAGCTTCGGAAGCCAAAACGCAAAGTAAGGGGATGGCAACCAGCCCCAGTTGTTGCATAGATACAGCCATCCATTGCTTGCGGTTGGCTTGGGCAAGCACCCAGCCGCCGACCGCTCCGATACCTATCCCAATCAAACTGCCGTAGCCGATTTGTTCGCCGACAAAGCGGCCGAGTACCGACGCTGCGCCACCAGTACTTTGCAAAGCCATAGCGATAAAACACATCAAAAATGGCACGGACAAGCCATCATTAAGTCCGGCTTCGATATTCAGTGCTTGACGAATGCGCGTTGGCACATAAGGGCTATTGACGATTACGGTCCCCAGTCCGGCATCGGTCGGCGCCAGAATCGCAGCCAAAATGCCTGCTTCAAACCAGCTGAGCTCGGGAAACACCAGCATTGCGCCAGCAGCGCCCAGCAGTATTGTTAGTAACATTCCGGTCGTCAGCAGTCGGGTCGGGAGGCTGCGGCTTGCTGTTAAACTTTTTAAATTAATATGCGCAGCGTCGGTAAACAATGTCATTACCAGCCCGATTTCGGCGACCAATAAAAAGCCTTGTCGTTTTAATTCAGGATCGCTAAAGGCCGGTGGCAATCTATATAGCAACATGCCCGCTAATGTGAAAAGGATAGGTGCGGTAATGACCGTGCTTTCCAAGCGCCGAGACACCAAGCTGTATAAAAATACCGTTAAGACAAAAGTGGCGATAAAGATCATGATGTTCTTAGTGTATTGAGAAAAAACGCCAGAGATGAACGGCTATTTTATTGCTGCTGAGCATCGCTAGAATCGTTTAACCAGGAAATAAATAACTTATAGCCCAGTGCCAACACGACGGCGCCTATGAATAGGCCAATCACACCAGAAAATAGCATGCCGCCGATCGCGCCAATAAATACCACCGCCATCGGTAAATCGAGACCTCTACCTAACAAAAACGGCTTTAAGACATTATCGATCAAGCCTACGCCAATCATCCAAACCATGAACACGGTAGCAAACAAGGTATCGTGTATGGAAAACACATAAATAATGCTCGGCACGGTCAGAATAAACGTAGGTAATTGCACAATGGCGATAAATAAACATAGGATCGTCAATAGACCCGCGCCTGGAACCCCGGCCGCAAAGAAAGCCACGGCCGCCAATAGTGACTGAATCACTGCAACCCCCAAGACACCGCGCGCCACACCGCGAATGGTCGCAATACATAAGTCGGCGAGTTCTTCACCTTGATGATCAGCAACGCGTTTGCCGATAGACAATGCCAGACGATGGCCGCCTGCACCGTTAACCAGTAACATGCCGCAGACAATCACCGATGCCAACAATTCTAAAATTGCCAAAAGGGTCGAAGCACTTGATGCTAGCAGCCATTTGCTGGCCTCTTTTAGTTGCGGTGCGTAGGTTTTAGCCACTTCGCCTAAGTTGTTTGCGGCCAATTGCCAAAAGTTGTAGATAGGCTTGCCGACCACTGGCCAACTAGCCACTTTTTCGGTGGGCGCTGGAATAGAGAAATTTTCGTTACGTATTTTTTCGGATAATTCCTGGATGTTTTCGCTGGCTATGTCGGCTAAAAATGCACAAGGTCCCAGGATAAGAAGCAATAGCGTAGCGGTAAGTATTGACGCGGAGAGGATTTCCCTAGAACCGAGTAATTTCGATAGTTTTTGATGTAGTGGGTATAGCGCAACAGCGATGATTACTCCCCAAGCCAAGGGGTTTATAAAGGGTTTGGCAATATTAAAACACCAGCTTAATAACAGGAAAATAAGCCCGATTTTGATAAAAGCTTCGACGAGTTTGTGCGTAAAGTCGCTGGTCGGCAGTGATTGCATGTTGTTATTCATATTCGGCTTATCTCTCTATTTGAGCACTGAGTTTCAGTGTGGAAATTTAGGTTAAATCTGTTTTTCGTTGGTTGAAAAAGTGCCGCGCGCCCAAATGGCAAGCGCGCTTTGTGCTATGTATTCAAACGTATATTTCATGGAAACACGGCTGCGGGCTTTGCCTCCGGCAGCCGTGCTTTTTGTTCCGCGGTAACAATCCAGCCGCCGCCCATTGCTCGATACAACTGAATTAGCGAGGTAAACGTATCGCTACGCGCCTGCACCAATTCGATTTGTCCTTCGTAATATTGGCGTAAGGCATCCAGCACTTCCAGGTAAGGACTGTAACCTTCATCATAGCGTACCCGTGATAAACGCAGATAAGTCTGCAGAGCGGCTACGCGGCGCGCCTGGGTGTTTTGTCGTTCGTTAGATTTGGAACTGGCAATCAGACCGTCCTCAAACTCACGAAACCCCGATAGGATAGCCTTCTGATAGCCGGCCAGAGCCGCTTGTTGAGCGGCTTCTGCTGATTGTACTTGGCCGGCAACTCGGCCGGCGGTGAAGATAGGTCCCAGCAAACGAGTGCCGATGCTCCAAAAGTTAGCGCCGGGCGCAAACATTTGCGCCAATTCGATGCTGGCCTGACCAACATCACCGGTGAGCCTGACTTTGGGGAAATACTCACCGCGAGCCACGCCAATACGGGCATTAGCAGAAATCAGATTTTGTTCGGCTTGTTTTATGTCCGGCCTGCGAATCAGTTGTTCGGAAGGCAAGCCAGCCGGCACCGCGGGCGGTGATAATGCGTCCAGCGTCAGGCCGCGAGCAATGGCGCCGGGCGGTTTGCCCAGTAATACGCTCAAGGCATTTTCGGCCTGGGCAATCTGTTGTTCGAAGCTAGGAATCAAAGCACGGCGACGTTCTAATTCCGAATCTGATTGGCTAACTTCAATTTCCGAGGCATAACCCATATCGAATCGAGACTTGGCGATACGATTTTCTTCTGTCAGGCTGTCGACAGTTTTCCGAGTGATTTCCAGGCTGCGATCCAACGCGCGCAGGGTTATGTAAGTTTGGGCGACCGAACTTACCAACGTCAGCACCACTGCGTCGCGCGCGGATTCTTGCGCTAGTAGATCGGCACCGGCCGCTTCCTTGGCACGGCGTAATTGTCCCCACACGTCTAGTTCCCAAAACATCGTCGCGCCGAGCTGAGCGGCGTCGGTATCCGGCGTCCTACCGCCCAGGCCGAGCGCTTCGCTGCTAGTCTGCTGGCGACTGTAACTACCCTGACCGAAAATCTGCGGAAATAAGCTGGCACGGGTAGCCCCGTATACGCCCATGAATTGCTCCACGTTGGCGATCGCAATTTTAAGATCAAGGTTATTGGCTATCGCTTGTTCTACCAAGCGGTTTAAGACGGGGTCGTGCAATTGCTCCCACCAAGCTAAGTTGGCAGTCTCGCGGGCATCGGCAGCGGCAAAGCGCCATTGCTTCGGTGCATCAATCTCAGGCTTCACGTAATCCGGACCGACGGTGAAACAGCCGGTCAAACTGAGGGCAAGCGTCAATATAGTGGGCTTATTCATGGCTATCTCCTTCTACTGGAGTAGTCACAGATTTAGGTTTGGCTAGGGTTTCCACGGCATAAAACAATACTGGGATTAAAAAGATCGCAATGACAGTAGCGGCAGTCATGCCGCCGATTACTGCATAGCCCATTACCCGTCGGGATAAGGCACCGGCACCGCTGGCGATGGCTAACGGTAAACAACCCAGAATGAAAGACAATGCGGTCATCAGGATTGGTCTTAGCCGCAGGCGGGCCGCTTCTAATGAGGCGTCATAGACGGTTTTACCTTCTTCGACACCCATTTTGGCAAACTCGACGATGAGAATGGCATTTTTGGCAGCAAGACCAATCAACATTACCAGGCCGATTTGCGCGTAAATATTGTTCTCATAATGACCGATCATTAACCCGGCAAACGCACCGAATATTGCAATGGGTGTACCCAATAACACACTGAACGGAAGGCTCCAGCTTTCGTATAAGGCAGCAAGAATCAGAAATACGCAAAAGATCGCGAAGGCGAATACCACCGCCGGCGACACCCCTTGCTGAGCCTGTTTCTCCTGGAAGCTCATACCGATGTAGTCATAGCCCATGTCCGGAGGCATGGTTTCGGCGAACACTTCTTCCAGCGCTTTCATGACCTGCACGGAGCTATAGCCGGGTTTGGCTGAGGCGCTGATTTGTTGGCAGCGGAATAAGTTGTAACGCATGGTAAATTCCGGTCCTTCGGTTTTACGCACGCTGGTCAACGCCGATAAGGGGACGGTGTCGCCGGAACTGTTACGGACATAAAATTGCCCCAGCGAATCTGTATCTTTGCGATATTCACCTTCCGCCTGCACATAGGTTTGCCACTGGCGTCCGAAGCGATTGAAGTAGTTGATAAAACCACTGCCCATGTAAGCTTGCAGGGTTTTGTAGACATCCGACAACTGCACGCCTTGTTTTAATACTTTATCTCTATCCACTTCCACGAAAATCTGCGGAACAGAGGGCAGGCCAGTTGTAAATAAGCCGGCGATTTCTGGACGCTTTTTGGCGGCAGCGATAAATTTGTCGGTATTTTCTGCCAGGAAGGCCACATCCTTACCGGCCCGATCTTCCAACACCATGCTCACACCTCCCGAGGTGCCGACGCCGGGAATTGCAGGAGGCGGAAAAGCGAAACCAATCGCTTCCGGGAGACTGCCTAATTCTTTGTTTAGATGGGCCTTAATCGCCGCATATTGCTCTTCCGGTTTAGTGCGTTCAGCCCAGTTCTTTAGTGAGATGAAAAAGAACGTGTTGTAAGTAGTATTGGCCTGACTGAGCATGTTATAGCCGATTACCGAGGAGTAATATTCAACGCCTGGGGTGTTTTTCAGTATTTCCTCGACCTTGCGGGTAACTTCGTCGGTACGTTGCAAGGAACTTACGTTGGGAAGCTGAATACCAGCATATAAATAGCCTTGATCTTCGTCAGGTAGAAAGCCCATCGGTACATTTTTACCCAGTCCACCGGCAAATATCGCCAGAATGCCCAGAAACACCATGCTTAATAGACTTTTGCGAATCAATACTGCGCAGAAACCCACATAGCCTTCATTGGCAAGACCAAACTGGCGGTTAAAGGCATCATAAAATTTTTGTACGGGGCCGGTGCCACGTACTTTAGGTTTTAACAGTAATGCCGCTAAAGCCGGACTCAACGACAGGGAGTTAAAGGTGGAGATCATCACTGATACGCCAACCGTTACCGCAAATTGCTGATACAACCGGCCGGTGATGCCGGGAATGAACACTGTCGGTAAAAACACAGCAATCAGTGCCAGCGACGTGCCGATAATCGGACCGGTCACTTCCCGCATGGTTTTAAGAGTGGCCTCTTTGGGACTAAGGCCTTGGGCGATGTGATGTTCAACCGCCTCAACCACCACGATTGGGTCGTCTACCACCAAACCAATCGCTAGCACTAAGCCAAACAGCGACAGGGTATTAATAGAGAAGCCCAGAACCGGAAACAGCATAAACGTACCGATTAACGATACCGGTACCGCCAGTAATGGAATCAGGGTAGGCCGCCAGCCTTGCAGGAACAAAAATACTACCAGAATGACCAGTACCAACGCCTCCAACAAGGTATGCATGATTTCATTAATACCCTCGGTGACTGCCAGAGTGGTATCCAACGCCACCACATAATCCAGGTCATTAGGGAAACGTGCCTTCAGTTCTGCCATGGTTTTCTTGGCACCTTCAGCAGCTTCAATCGCGTTGGAACCAGGCAACTGATAGAGAGCGATCAAGGCCGCCGGTTTGCCGTTTAATCGGCCCACCATGTCATAGGTTTGGGCGCCGAGTTCAATGCGGCCAACATCTTTAATGCGGACGATTGAGCCATCAGATTCTGCGCGTAAGACGATATTGCCGAATTCGTCCTCGGTTTGCAGACGGCCTTGCGCACGCACTGCGTAGGTAAATTCTTGTCCTTGCGGTACCGGTTCGCCGCCCACCTTACCCGCCGGGTTGACGTTGTTTTGCGCCTGCACGGCGCTAATGATTTCCGGAATGGTGATGTTGAGTTTGGCGAGCTGGTCTGGCTTAACCCAGATACGCATCGCATATTGACCCGCGCCGAATACTGAGACACTGGCTATGCCTTTGACCCGTGTCATTTGGTCATTGATGTTGATGTAGGCATAGTTGGCCAGGAAGATATTGTCGTAACTACCTTTAGGCGAGTACAGGGCGAACATCACTAACGGCGAAGCGGTCGATTTTTGTACGTTGACACCAAAGTTGCGCACATCTTGCGGCAGTTGTGACTCGGCCTGGGATTTGCGCATTTGCGTCAAAACTTGGTCGGTGTTGGGGTCGGTGGCGACGTCAAAATTGACCCGCAAGGTCATCTGGCCGTTGTTGGCGTTGATGGAATACATGTAGTTCATGTTATCCACGCCGGACATTTGCTGCTCAATCGGGGTTGCTACCGATTGCTCGACAGTCACTGCGTCAGCACCGGTGTAAGTGGTTTGAACCTGAATTTCCGGCGGTGCGATGTTCGGAAATTGAGAAATCGGCAAGCCCATCATTGAAACTAAGCCGATCATGACCATCAAAATGGCAATAACGATCGCCACAATGGGGCGATTTATGAAGAATTTTGCCATGGCGAGTTACCTCTCGCCAGAAGCGGCAGTTTCCGCATAGGGTTTGGGATCAACTGTGGTGCCGGGCCGAACTTTTTGAATGCCTTCGACGATGACTCGCTCCCCAGGTTTTAAACCTTCATCAATTACCCATAAGCGGCCTATAACTTCAGCCGCTTTTACCGGACGCAGTTCAACGATGTTGTCGGGTTTAACGACGGCTACCAAATGTCGGCCTTGCATTTCTCCAACCGCGCGTTGCGGCACTAATAAGGCGGCGGGTTTTTGTCTGATAAGGGCACGCACCCTGGCGTATTGTCCAGGGCGCAACAGATTGCCTGGATTGGGGAACAATATGGCGACCTGAATCGTGCCGGTCTTGATGTTGACCTCGCGGTCAGCGAAGAAGAATTTGCCGGGGTGGGGGTAGACTGAGCCATCGGCAAGCACAAGTTCTAGCGGTTGGTCATCGTGTTGGTTTTTACTTTGCTTGTTACGCGCGAGTTGTAAGTATTCCTGCTCGCTGATAGGGATGTAGGCTTTGATGGGATCAAGCTGGGAAATGGTCGTCAATTCAGCATTAGCACTGCCTGGCCCTACCAGATTACCGAGTTGTGCTTTAGAAATGCCGGCAACGCCATCAATAGGTGAGGTGATCTTGCTAAAACCCAGTTGAAGTTGGGCGCTTTCCACGGCTGCTTTGGCGGTCAGTACCTCCGCTTCAGCAGAGGCGGCCCGGCCAACAGCATTGTCACGGTCCCGAACACTGACGGCGCGTTCGGGTAATAATCGTTTTACGCGCTCTAAATCCAGTTTGGCGGTTATCAACACCGCTTGTTGCCTGGCCAAACTACTGCGGGCACCGTCCAAGTTCGCCTGAAAGACTTTCGGATCAATTTCATACAGCAGCTGGCCTTTTTTGACTATTTGGCCTTCCTGATAATGCTGCTTGATCAGATAACCCGAGACCTGGGCCAAAATCTGAGCATTCACCATGCCATCCAGACTGCCGATCCATTCCTGCCAAATGGGTACATCTTGTTGCAGTACCTCGGTAACTTCCACTACTGGTAATGCCGCAGCGGGTGTCGGTTCGGTGTTATTGCATGCGCTGGATAGTGCTATCAATGTTATCGCAAAAAAACCTCGGCAACGCTGCCGAGTGAGGTTGCCGTTGCGATGGCTTGTTGAAGAATACTTTTTTGATTTCATACGCTATCCATTTGATAAAAAATGAGCTACTTGAATATCGATTATGCTTTCACTTAGAGGCTAATCCGTTTTTAAGACAAAGCCAAGAAAAAACATTAGGGTTTTTTGATGGTAATATCCAAATAAATGTCCGGTATACGTCGCGTTAAATTTAAAGGTGTGTGTATATGAAGGAAATTGAAAAACATGAAATCCCTCCCATCATTGCTCGTCATGGTGGCAATTTTTGGTATTTGTTTGCCGGATTGATATTTACGTTCTTGGCGTTGCCGCTCTCCCGTAGCTTAGGAGTAGGGCGCTACTCCATGACATTTCTATTTAGTTTGTTCATGTTGGTTGCTATTTGGAGTTTGTCGGTTTCACGGCGCATTTTTCAGCTGGGCGCACTGTTGGTGTTGGGCATTTCCAGCATAAGCGTTATTAATTATGTAGTTACTGAATTAAACCCGATTGTGGAGTTAATTGGACTGCTGTTAATGCTGATATTTTGCAGTCTAAGTTGTTGGATTGCGGCGCGTAATATCTTCATCTGGCATAAGGTAGATCTAAATTCCCTGATTGGGGCTTTCTGCGTCTATTTGCTTCTAGGGCTTATTTGGGCGCTTTTGTATCGGTTATTAGATCTTTATGGCTTGGCAACTTTTTCCGGCAATATCAATGCAAACGAACAGGAGATATTTCCTGATCTACTTTATTTCAGCTTTGTGACGCTGGCCAGTCTGGGTTATGGCGATATTGCGCCCATCGGCGGATTAGTCCGCACTTTCGCGTATTTGGAAGCGGTGATCGGGCAATTTTATCTAGCGGTAATGGTGGCCAGTTTAGTCGGGGTTTACAGCAACAGGCGCGGACGTGACTGAAACCTTTTACAACAATAATCATGATGCGGATAACTGTGAATTGTTGCCGGCCGCTTCCTGTGCCTGATACTGTTCGATTGCCGCGCGTGCGTTGAATAGCAAACGCTCTTTGCCAAGTCGATCTGCCAGTCCGGAATTGCGCACAACCTCCTCGACACGAGGATTCAGCCCGACCAGCCACAGCTTACGACCGTCTTCAGTCGCACGTTTTTCGCGTTCTATCAGTACTTGTAATGCCGAGTATTCAATATCCGGCACCCGGCTCAGATCCAGCACCAGCACCTGTGGCTTATATTGGGCAACCAGTGCTTGAATCTGCTCGGTTACGTTCTGTACGTTGACAAATAAGAGACGTCCTTCGGGACGTAAGATGAGCAAGCCATCCATCGTTTCATCATTAGGATGTTCGGGTGACAGCGGTCGCAGTATGTCGTGTCCGTGCTTACGGCCTATCACATAAACACGCGGGTTGGTGACCTGACTCAATAGTCCAATTATCGATACGATAATCGCCACGACGATGCCTTGTAAGGTGCCGAATATCAGCACACCGACACATGCCACGACAGCCCAGTAAAACTCCATTTTACGTACCTTGCTGATAGCGAGGAACTCTGCAGGTTGGATCAGTCCGACCGAGTAGACGATAACCACCGATGCCAGCGTAGCGTATGGCAGTAGGCCCAGAAATGGTGCAAGCAGCAGCATGATCGCCGCAGCGGTGCTTGCAGTTACCAGCGATGCTTTCTGTGAGCGGCCACCGGCAGCACGTACGACCGCAGTCTGTGTCGTGCCGCCTCCTGCCGGCATTGCTCCGAACAGTGCGCCGCCCAGGTTGGCCACCCCGGTGGCGATCAGCTCACGGTTGGCATTGACCGGCGGCTCTGTGCTGCGGGCAAAGGTGCGCGCCACAGCGATTGACTCGGTGAAGCTCATCAATGCGATCCCAAACGCGCCCGGCAGTAACTGTTCGACCAGTGCAACATCCGGCAACGTCAGCGAAGGGAAGCCTTGCGGAATTAAACCGACTATCGCAACGCCCTGCGCATTCAAGCCGAAGAACCACGACGCGGCGATGCTGCCGCCAACGGCGACCAAAGGGGCAGGTGAATGCGGCCACAGATGTTCCATGCCGATCAACACCAGCACCGTTGCTGCGGCTACCGCCAGTGTGATGAGTGAGGTCTGGGGGAGATGATGGATGATACTGAATAAATCGCGGATAAAGCCTTGCTTGGTAATGTGGAAACCCAGCAGTTTCGGCAACTGATCGAGCACAATCACCAGGGAGATCCCCGTCTTAAAGCCGGTCAGGACCGGCGCGGAAATAAAGTTGGCGATGAAGCCCAGACGCAGCAACGACGCCAGTATCAGCAATAACCCCACCAGCGCGGTCAGGGTGGCAACGGCGGTGATTAGTTGCTCGGGATTGCCGTCCGGCACTACCATACCGAGTTGTGTACCGGCCAGAATACCCAGGGTGGTAGTGGAGCTAAAACTGAGCACTTGCGATGAGCCCAGCAGGGCGTAAATAATCATCGGGATAAAGGCGGTATACAGGCCGACTTCAACCGGCAAGCCGGCTACAGTTGCGTAAGCCATGGCCTTGGGCAGAATTACCGCTGCGGCTGTAAGACCGGCGATTACATCAAAGCGCAGCAGATGAGTGCTGGATTGTTTTGCCGGTGCGCCGGTTGAGTGGGCATTCATTATGAACAGGTACTGCGCAACACTGAGCGTTTAAGATTGTTCATGGATTATTCCTCATTAAGTGCTTTTCGGGACTGTGCCAATATTTTGAGTTGTTCATCATCCAACTCAGGAAATTTCAAATTCAGATCATTCAATGTCGTAGTGATAATGTCCGCCACTAAGGCTCTCGTCACCCATTTATTGTCGGCGGGAATAATGTACCAAGGGGCCCAGTCAGTGCTGGTAGCGTTAATCATGTCTTCATACGCTTCTTGGTAATCATCCCAATGCCCACGTTCAGCAAGATCAGCAGACGAAAATTTCCAATTTTTTTCAGGGCGTTCTAAGCGTTCCAAGAAGCGTTTTTTTTGCTCTTTCTTGGAAACATTCAGGAAAAATTTCAGGATTACCGTGCCGTTACGTTCGAGATGACGTTCGAATGCATTTATGTCTTCGTAACGATTTTCCCAGAATGTCTCACCCTTTTTGCCATCAGGTAGGTTCTGGAGCAGTTCAGGATGAACTTTAACTACCAGTACGTCTTCGTAATATGAGCGGTTGAAGATGCCGATTCGGCCTCTTTCCGGCAGGCATTTCATGTAGCGCCAGAGAAAGTTATGATCCAAATCCTCGCTGGAAGGTTTTTTGAAACTGAAAACCTGACACCCTTGTGGATTGACGCCAGACATGACGTGCTTAATGGTGCCGTCTTTACCGGCAGCGTCCATCGCCTGAAAAACAATTAACAGCGAGTAACGATCATCCGCGTACAGCAATTGCTGCACCTGGGCCAGGTCTTGCACATTCTGTTCAAGAACGGCATTGGCACGCTCCTTTACTTTCTCCTTACCAAAGTCCTTAAACTCATCGGTCTGAGCCCAGCCGGTGTCATAGTCTTTAAGATGAATTTTTTTTCCAGGTTTGACGTGAAAAAGTTTGATGTATTTTTTCTTTATCATTGTGACTCCATTAATAATGATGAGGCATTTTTGCTATTAGCTACTCTGAGCCTCCGATGGTGTGATGTATCCATGCTGAGTTGCAAGCGCCGTAATTTCTTTGCGGTAACGTTCGAACTCAGACGAGCCGGGCGCGCTGTAGTTCCAATTCTTATAAAGACTGGTTAGTTCAGTGAAAAATCCTCTGCCCTCATCTTTATCCTTAAACCGATAGTCAGCATCGATAAGCCCTTTCAGCAAGCGAAAACTTTCAAGCTGTCGTTCCCTGGGCATACAGGCATCAATTTCATCGAACGCATCCTGTTGGAGATAGACCATGTCCAACAATAAAGATTTCTGCCAGGTAATAAAGTCCTCTTCGGTGATACCTTCTTCACCTGTGACTTGCATCATCTGATAGATGCCATCGCCTTGTTCAAGCAATTGCTGCATTGACTTAACATCGCGCACCCAATTGACGTCAAGATTTCCGGTGAACCAGGACCCCAGTTGATCAAGATAGCGCGACCAGGAAATCAGCGGATCAATGGCCGGGTAAAAACGCCGGTAAGCGCGGTCGGCGGATAAACCCAGAAAGGTTTTAACGGTGCCAAGGGTGGCTTGAGTCACCGGTTCCTCAAAGTTGCCGCCTGCCGGCGAAACAGTGCCGATCATGGTTAAACTGCCCGTTGAACCATCCGGGCAACGCAAAACGCCGGCGCGTTCGTAAATATTTTTAACCGAAGAGTCGAGATAGGCGGGAAAGGCTTCCTCACCGGGAATCTCTTCCATTCGCCCCGAGGTTTCACGCATGGCCTGCGCCCAGCGCGAAGTGGAATCGGCAATCAGCAGCACGTGATAACCCATCTGCCGAAAATATTCGCCTAATGTGATGCCGGTATAAATGGAAGCTTCGCGTGCCGCGACCGGCATTGACGAGGTGTTGCAAATAATGATGGTTCTATCCATCAGGGTGCCGCCCGTCCTAGGGTCTTTAGCTTCAGGATATTCGGTGATGGTTTCGACCACTTCGCCAGCCCGCTCGCCGCAGGCAACGATAATGACGATGTCAACCGTCGAATAGCGGGCGATACAGCTTTGCAAGACAGTTTTACCCGCACCGAACGGGCCGGGAATACAGCCGGTGCCGCCTTGGGCAATAGGAAAAAACGTATCAATAATACGGGTTGCTGTCGTAATCGGTTCGGTAGGGTAAAGGCGTTCAGCATAGCGGCGGCGGATAAGCGCTTCCGGTATCGGTTTGCGCACTGCCCAACGCTGGGATAAGGTCATGTCCCGCTCAATCCCTTTGCTGGTCTTATAACGAGCGGCTACTTCGTCAACTCCCATTTCGCCGCTCCTAGTCCAGGTGATTTCAACAGGTTCAGGCTCATTAAAAGGCACCATGATTTTGTGTTTGAATTCGCCTTCGGGCACGGTACCGATAACGCCGCCGGGAGATACCTTGGCACCGACTGCAACGACTGGCTCAAAATGCCAGGTTTTTTTCTGATCGAGAGCCGGAACCGATATGCCGCGAGGCAGAAAAAAACCATAGTTATCGGCCAATGCATGCAAGGGATTAAGCAAGCCATCGAAAACTTGCCCCAACAAACCCGGCCCCAACACAGCAGAAAGCATTTCTCCGGTAAGCTCCACCTTATCGCCGACTTTAACACCGCGCGTATCCTCGAATACCTGCATGTCGGCGGTTCGCCTGCGCACCCTGAGCACTTCGGCTTTTAGGCGTTCATTACCCACACAGATATAGCCCAGCTCATTCTTCATGATTGGCGTATTTTCGTCGACCTGGATTAGCACCAGACTTTCCTTAACGCCAATTATTTTCGCGGTTCTTGATGGCGGTTGTTCAGCTGACATTTGTTACCTCTTTAATCAATTCCTGAAAGCGGCTCTTCGCCTTTCCTGCATCACGTGCGAGCCAGGCTTGAAGAATGTCCCATTTTAAAACGAAAGCGAATACCGCCTCGAAACCGAACCTGTTGCTGTCGGCGATACGGCTAAGTTGTTGCCAGATGATGCCCATCATTAGTCGGTCAAGCGCACCGGCATCGTTGGCTTCAATATAGGTTCGAGCTTGAGGGATCCATGGATATACCGCAGCCAGTTTGAAATCCGGACTATCCCAATTAGACGCGATAACCCTCGCCCAGCGGCTCGCGCCGTTTACCTGCTCTAAAAATGACGATTCAAAGACATGCTTACGCTGCCGTAATGCCGCCAGGATTGTTTGCTGATCAAGCCTAAACTCGACAAATTCGCGTAAAGCGGGGTGGCTGATGTCTTGCAATGCAGCACAACAGCGCAACAGCATCTCTTGGTCGGTTTTCGGTTTTGATAGCGACATTCGCCAACTTACCAGGGCTTCGGCTATGACCAGTTGCCGGGCATCGTCGGGTTTTAGAATATGAAGCCGCTGTTCCAGTTTTAGGCGGGTAATCGGCGATCGCTCCGCTTTTTCGAATGGGGGCAGATAAGGAAGACTGCTGATCAATGTAATGTACTGTTCCGCCATGATGCTTATTCGCTACCTTCGAGTATTGATTGGAAACGGGGCAAAATGCGCTGGTAAAGCAGTTTGGAAATTGCTTTGTCCGAAAGATCTATTTCCAGCTTGTCTTTAACCAGACGCACACTGGCGCCGCCTTCTATTTCGCTGGATGGAATTAACACAACGCCTTCACGCAGCATTTCACTGGATAAGCCAAGAATGGTTTGTTTGGTGCGGTCTCTTAGTTGCTCATTCGGCTTATCCGTGAGTATCGATTCAGAGATAAGTATTTCGATTTGTTTATCGCCAATCAGCTCTTTCTGGGCATGATCTGCCAACACCAAGACAATGGATTTAATAAATTGCTCGTCGCGCGTTGCTGATGTCACCAGTTTCTGCACAAACACTTCAAATGCCGATGAGATACCGGACTTGAGTTGCAACACCGTATCGCGCGCCGATAATTTCAGCGCTTCCAATGCGGCGGCACGGTTAGATTCAATTTCGATACGGGCATCTTCACGTAGTTGTTCGACCTCTCGCTTAGCATCGGCCAGCAATTTTGCTGACTTGGACTCTGCGTCTCGTATGATCTTGGCGGCTTTCTCAGTGGCTGCCAATACACCCTGATCCCGAATACGATCAACTAAGTCCTGAACGCCCGCACCGGTTTTACTTGGTTCTTGCTCTGTCATGATATTGGTCTCGTCTAGGTTATTTTGGAATGTCGGCAGCCAGTACCAGCGCAAAGACGAAAGCGAAGACAGCGAAGCCTTCAATCAGCGCCGCAGGTGCAATAGAGATACCAAAAACTTCCTGCTTACTTTTTGATGCATTGATTGATGCGGTGCAGGCGTCGCCTTGAGCGATAGCGCAATACAACAGCGCCAGTCCGGTTAGGACACCCAAACCAAAAATTCCTGGAGAGTTTTCTAGGGTCAATTCCCGACGTAGTGACATGGTGACGACGATACCGTAAATGGTTATCGAGGAAGGCAATGCGGCAACGCCAACAAAACGTCCATAACCGCTTTCAACTTCCAATAACGCACCGCATGCAGCGCTGCCTGCTCGCATGCAGCCTAAAGAACTACCGATCGCCGCCAGTCCTAGAGGGGCATAAAGCCCAATCCAGCCAAGTCCCAAAATTAACGGTTCCATAAATTATCCTCTGATTGTTTAAATGGTTTGTAGAGGGTTCCCTCTTCTTTGAGGCCCCAGTTGAAAAACTCGATTACATTCAGTCGCAGTCCATGAATGACGCCGCTGCTAATACCGAGTATTAAATTAAGCCCGTGTCCGAGCACCAGAATCAGTAGCGCGAAGATCATGCCGACTCCTGGGAAACCCGCATAGATGTCTGCTGCCATGTGGTTAAATTCAATAGCCAGCGACGCCCCGCCAAGACCCAACGCGAATAGGCGGAGATAACTTAAAATATCCCCCAACGCGCCGGACAGTTTGGTCAGTCCCTCCAAGCCATGAAGCAGTCGGGTGATTGGTTTTGCGCCGGGCGAGGTAAACCAAACGATTAATAACGCACCGATAGACATTAAGGTGATGCCGAATTCTTGCAAACCAGACAGCACTATTGAGCCGCTAATGGCCAGTGCAACGCTGCCGAAAATTACCCCGATCCAGCCGATTGAAGGCAACTTGTCTTGCCAATGCGGGTAGCGACAGGCGTTCATCACATTGGCAAGCACGATATGGAAAACACCAATGACAACGGAAATCATCATCATGCGGTTGGTGTCAGTTATCTCAAGAACATGAAGTTTTCCCAGTAAGGATTCATCGGGAGGGGTGACGCCGAAATAACTGCCGAATAGAACGCCAACGCCTAGAGAGGCGATCACAACTGACAAAAGCAAAGGACGTAAACGGCGACCCGAGGATGAGCGTCCCATCTTGCTCCAGCCAAACATTAATCCAAGCCCCAAGGCGGCGCCATAACCGGCGTCGGCTATGATCATTGCAAAAAACAGCGTAAAGGAAATAAAAACCACGCCCGAGGGATCCCAAGTTTGATAACCCGGGGTCATGTAAAAAGTGACCAAATCCTCACCGGCGCTAAGCCAGGATGGATTACGCATCAGGGTAGGCGGGTTGTCTTCTTGGTCGGGAGCGGCTGAGGCAAAGTAAAATGCCTGCTTTTTCGAGTAATCATCAAGTGCCGACAAGCTATCAATCGGTGCCCAGCCCTGCAAAGCAAAAGCAGAATCGTTACTATAAACTTGCGTCGCAGCGCCCTTGCAAACCGCTATATCTTCAAGTCGATTAAGACCGTCACGAAATAAATCATGCCAGCGGGTTAAATAAGCCCGTTCTGCTTGAGCGTCTTCTATGGCTAATTCTACAAAATTGAGCCGAGCCTCTAGTTCATTCCTAGGCTTGCTACCAAAGTGAATGCGCGGAACAGGCATACCCGAAGGTTCTTCTTTGTCTACCACGATGACGTAACAAGCCTTGTTGTCGCGCTGGATAATTTCCCAAACCCGCTCGGATGCCTGGATTTTTGCTAACTCTTTATGTGGAACCACGTAAAACCACAGCCGCAGGTTGCCCATCTCCTGCAACGACGGCAATACGAAGTCGCCCCACGGACGTATGTCCTGGATGCGTTTGATTAAAAAGTCACGCTCATCGGTCAGGTCATGTAAGCGCTTCCGAACTTTAAGAATCTGTTGTTCAACTTCAACGGCATTGAATTGATCTTTATCCAGTACCTGCCGTCTGCGCTGCGGATAGTCGTGCAGAAACTTCAACGCGTCACGCGCTCCGATGCTGATTGCAGAATCTGTAATTGTGGCGCTCTCTGAGGCCAGTGGAATAATTTGTAGGCAGCCCATTTTCTGCAGGTCAGTCAATAAGCGATCGCGGTCAGCGGTCATACCGATAAAAGTCACTTTGTGCATGCTGATAATGCTCATAACACGTCCTCTGTTTCAGCTTCACGTTGCTGCTGCTGTTTTTGCTTGGCAAGCTTGGACGTCACCACGTTGGCTCGTTCGGCATCACCAAGGAAAATACGTATTTTTTGAATATTTTGTTTAGCGGTCGGAATCAGGATTTTTTCAAACAGATTCACCCGTTGGGTAATGCGCCGCACCGCAATCTTGAGCGTGTTGCAGCGTTCACCGGCAATTTCAGCACGCAGCCGTTGCTCGGTAGCATCTTTTAAACGTTGCACTAATGTGTCAACCCAGGGCGGGGTAGCGAGTAGAGAATAGTTAGCAACATCACACTCTATGCTTTCCAAAAATGGCAGTTTTACACCGACGATATTTTGTTCGATGACTTTATAGCTTGTTAATTTCACAAGTCCGCCAAGACGAAATTCTTCGTCGGCAAGCATCGGCAGTTCTTCGCCGATGCGGGTTTCCAGAGTGTCTATGACAGATTGGGCCGCGGTGTATTCTTCCTGAGCTTTTTTTACTTCCATCGTCAATTGCCGACGCTTCAGGTCAAGCGAAGGCAGTAAGCGCTGGTACAGTTTCAATTGCTCCAGCTGTTCGTGTAAGGCATGTTTGCTAAGTTTTAGCTTGGCCATGACGATTTACGCAACTTGATCTAAAGATTCATTTTCTTCGTTCAAACTCAGCTCCGCTTTGGGGAAATATTTATCAATCAAGTTTTGCTTCATCAGCAATTCTTTGGGCTCAAAGCATTCAGACAGCGTCAGCCAGCAAAGATCCAATGCCTGGATAACAGGCATTGATACGCCAATTTCCATAAAGCGCTCGCGGAACAAACGTCCGAACTTGAGCAACTTGTCGTCGAAAGGCGAAAGTTCAAAGGCCATGGCCTGCTTTTTTTGCGCTTCCACCGCGCCGGAATAAAAGCGGATCATGGTATTCATAATCTGGCTGTGATCCTCGCGAGTGGCTTTGCCAACGACATGCTGTTTTAGTCTTGATAGCGAGCCGAACGGATCGATAAAACCATTATGCAGATAGAACTGGCCCTCGGTGATGTAGCCGGTATTATCCGGCACCGGATGAGTCACATCATCGCCGGGCATGGTGGTTACACTGAGTATGGTTACTGAACCGGCGCCCTTAAAATCACAGGCTTTTTCATAGCGCGAGGCGAGTTGCGTGTAAAGGTCGCCCATGTAACCGCGTACAGCGGGAATGCGTTCTTGAGCGACGCCCAATTCTTTCATGGCATCGGCATAGGCGGTCATGTCAGTAAGCAATACCAACACGCGCTTGTTGCCTTCAACCGCCATTTTTTCGGCAACGGCCAACGCCATGTCAGGAACCAGCAGCCGCTCAACCAGCGGATCAGAGGCTTGATTGACGAACATCACGGTGCGATGGAAAACACCATGCTCCTCGAAGGCGGTGCGAAAGAAATGATAGTCATCGAAAATCAGCCCCATGCCGCCAAACACCACCACGTCGGCGTTGGCCTGAAAACCGATGCGTGCCAGCAACTGGTTAAAAGGTTCGCCCGCAACGGAAAAGATAGGAATTTTCTGACTTTCCACCAGACAGTTGAATAAATCGATCATCGGCACTTTGGTTTCGATCATCCGCGACGGCATGACCCGCATGACCGGATTAACCGTGGGGCCTGCAACGGGGATGCGTGGATCGGTAGGCAACTCGGGGCCGCCATCAATAGATTCCCCTGAACCCCGGAAGATTCTGCCGAGAATGTTATCGGAGTAGATGACATCAAGAGAGCGACCGAGGAAGTTTACTTTAGCGTCGGTAGAGAGCCCTTTGCCCCCGGAGAACACTTGCAGGCTGACGACGTCCCGATCAAGATCGACCACCTTGGCTAGTGAACGCTCGCCGTCGATGTTTTCAACCATGGCAAGATCACCAAAAGCCACGCCTTCAGCCTGCACACGTATCAAATCACCGACGATTTCCAGCAGCCGCGTATGACGCACTAAATTTTGCAGAACATTCATTGTTTACTCTCCTTGTACTAACGGGGAATTAATCAGTTTTACAATTTGAACCGACTGCTTATCAATTGCTATACGTATAAATACTTACAGCAAAAACGTTGGTATTTAAGGGATGAATTAAGTAATTGATATATTTGGATTTAGGGAAATGACAGGCGTGTGATTATGTTTGGCGGGTTTTAAAAATGCTTGATTTTTATGCCGCATAGGCACTGAGCTTGTAGAGGTGCTGGGTTTTTCGAGGTTTCCAACTGTTTCATTTAGGGTGGTTTTGTTAAGCAGTTTGCAGAGGTTCTTTGATATTCAATTATCGTCATCATTCTGTCATTTTCGCGGCTTAAATTAAGAACAGACGGTGCCACGGCACTCTTTGAGACATTCCTCATGAATTATCGAACCATCTGGATTTCTGATTTACACCTGGGCTCTACCCAATGCCAAGCCGATGTTCTACTGGATTTTTTAAAGCACAACGACAGCGAAAAGCTTTATCTGGTAGGCGACATTATCGATTTTTGGTCGCTGTCCAAGAAAATGTATTGGCCCAGAGATCACAATACGGTGATTCAAAAAGTTCTGCGCAAGGCCAGGCATGGCACCCAAGTGATTTATATACCCGGCAATCATGACGAAAACGTCAGGGAATACGATCAATACGTTTTTGGTGATATTACGGTCAAAAATTCAGATGTTCATACCACATTCGGTGGAAAGCAATTTCTGGTGGTCCATGGTGATGAATACGACACTATCGCTAAATGCCATCGGTGGATTGCCAAGCTAGGTAGCGAGGGTTATGACTTTCTAATTTGGATCAATCGTTTCCTGCGGGTGATCAGGCGTTGGTTGGGGTGGCAGTCAAACTTCTCGCTGGCCGCCTTTGTTAAATTCAAAGTCAAAAATGTGGTGCAGTTTATTTCCGATTACGAAGTGAGCATCGTCAGTACGCTGCAAGATCGAGGTCTGGACGGTGTTATTTGCGGCCATATACACCACGCGGAAATTAAAGACATCGGTGGCTTTTTATACGTTAATACCGGGGATTTTGTGGAAAGCTGCACGGCAATCGTGGAGCATTTCGATGGGACTTTAGAACTTTTGAAGTGGCAGAAAACAGAGTCGGTCGATGACCTTAATCAATTGCCAATCAATTCAACGGATATGCCTGACTATTTAGCCTCTTTCGGCAATGCCGAGTGAAACTGTCACTGCCTTAAGTTAAGGATTTTTCCGTTCGTCTGTCCATAGATCACCCTTTTGGTGAAGCCTGTCGAAGGGTGAATGGGAAAGTCAGAAGCCCTTCGTTAAGCCATTCATGGTTCGACAAGCTCACCACGAACGGCTTAACTTAATGGCAGTGGAGTGAAACCGTGGGACCGACCTCTTATCATCGCTCCCACGATAGTTTCCTTGGTTTATTAGTGATTAGGAATGTATTGATCTTCCAGTAATTTCGCATGAGCAACCGCCAGTCTGGCGATAGGAATGCGCGGTGCCGAGCAAGAGACATAATCCAGTTTGATATGGTGACAAAAGCGAATCGATTGCGGATGTCCGCCTTGTTCACCACAGATACCTATTTTTATACCGGGCCGGGTTGCATGTCCTGAAACAGCGGTCATTTTCATTAATTGACCGACACCTTTGGCATCGAGCACTTCAAACGGGTTGTCTTCAAGTAAGCCGGTCTCGTTATACAGAGGCAGGAATTTGTTTTCCGCATCTTCACGAGAAAATGAGAAGGTCGCCTGGGTTAAGTCATTAGTACCGAATGAGAAAAATTCGGCTACTTCCGCTAATTCTCCGGCACGCGTACAAGCTCTCACAGTTTCAACCATGGTGCCGAATTTAAATTTCAGGGAGAGGCCGTACTGGCTTTCGACTTCCTGTTGAATTTGGTCGACGTAGGTTTTTACTTTGATCAACTCCTGAACCGTGATCACTTGCGGCACCATGATTTCAGGCAAAATCGGCGTACCTTCTTGAGTACACAATGCCGCAGCTTCAAGAATGGAGCGGATTTGCATCTGGTAAATTTCCGGATACGACATGCCAAGACGCACGCCCCGATGGCCCAGCATAGGATTGACTTCGTAAAGCTCTTTCACTTTTTTCAGCATCAATTCCTTTTTAGCGATCGCTTTATTGATAATTTCCTCATTCAATTGATTGAACGGAGTCGGCAATGCAATCTGGCTGCCCAAGGTATCCAGCGTGACTTGTTGTCCGTGAATCATCACTTTATAAAGATTCAGCGACTTGATTTCATCTTTCAGCTGGTCCTCGCTGGGCAAGAATTCATGCATCGGTGGATCTAACAATCTTACCGTCACAGGGTAGGGCGACATCGCTTCAAAAATTTGTTTAAAGTCATCGCGCTGAATTGGAAACAATTTCCCCAGTGCTTCTTCCCTGATTTCTTTGCTGTCAGCCAGAATCATATCAATTACCAAAGGCAGGCGATCTGACGCGTTGAACATGCGTTCGGTACGGCATAGACCAATACCTGTCGCACCATAACTGACGGCCATGCGCGCGCGTTCCGGGGTATCGACATTGGCATGCACTTCCAATTCGGCGACTTCATCAGCCCAGGATAATAACGTTTTTAATTCGTCGGAAAATGACGGTTCAATGGTGGGGATTTTGCCGACATAGATCAGCCCGGTACTGCCGTCGATAGTAATGATGTCGCCTTCGCGCAGTTGCAGATCGCCGATGACGGCTTGGCGGGCGCGGACGTCTATTTTAATGTCTTCAGCACCGGCAATACAGGCTTTGCCCATGCCGCGGGCAACTACTGCGGCATGTGAAGTTTTTCCGCCGCGGCTGGTTAAAATGCCTTGAGCGGCAAAAAATCCATGAATATCTTCAGGCTTGGTTTCTTCTCTTAATAAAATGACATGCTCACCGGCACGTCCCATTAATTCAGCGGTGTCAGCGTCAAATACACATTTACCGGACGCGGCACCTGGCGACGCGGGTAAACCTTGAGCCACCGACTGGACTTTATGGGTAGGATCAAGTTGCGGATGTAACAGCTGTTCCAATAATTCCGGGTTGATGCGCAGCAGCGCTTGTTCTTTATTGATCAGGCCTTCGGCTTCCATTTCCACGGAGGTGCGCACCATCGCAGTGGCGTTCATTTTGCCGTTACGTGTTTGCAGACAGTACAAAATGCCGCGTTCAATGGTGTATTCGTAGTCCTGAACTTCTTGGTAATGAGCTTCCAGTTTGTTGCGCAACTCAACCAATTGTTTGTAGAGATCAGGCATTTCCTTAGCCAATTCATGCACCGGTTTGGGCGTGCGGATACCGGCCACCACATCTTCGCCTTGCGCGTTAACCAAATATTCGCCGTACATTTCATTGACGCCGGTACCCGGATTACGGGTAAAGCCGACGCCGGTCGCGCAATCATTGCCCATGTTGCCAAACACCATGGCAACGACATTAACCGCCGTGCCGTTGGCCATTTGGGGGGTAATGCGAAACTCGCGCCGATAATCGACCGCGCGTTTGCCCATCCAGGAGTTAAATACCGCTTTGATGGACAGCTCTAATTGTTCGTAGACATCTTCAGGGAATGGTTTGCCGGTTTCTTCCTGCACTACTTGCAGAAACAGTTCGCTGATTTTGCGCAAGTGTTCGGCATCCAAACCGACATCTGCTTTTATCCCGGCTTGCTGTTTGATAGCCGCGAAATGCACATCGAATTTTTCATCATCAATACCCAATGCCACCTTACCAAACAGCTGAATAAAGCGGCGGTAGGCGTCATAAGCAAAGCGGGCATCACCGGTTTGCGCAATCAACCCGGACAGGGTCTGGGCATTAAGGCCCAGGTTTAAAATAGTATCCATCATGCCGGGCATGGAAATAGCCGAGCCGGAGCGTACCGATACTAATAATGGATTTTCGCGATTGCCAAATCGTTTGCCAGAAAGCGTTTCAACTTCGGCGATATGGGTTGTTACTTCATCAAGTAAACCTTCCGGTAATTGATGGTTTTCAAGATAATCCAAACAAGCGCGAGTAGTAATAACAAAACCGGCCGGTACATTTAGGCCGATTTGCGTCATTTCGCACAAATTGGCACCTTTGCCGCCCAGTAGAACTTTATTTTTTCCGTCGCCTTTTTGAAATGAGTAGATGTATTTTTCAGTCATGATAGATTTTTAAGGTAGTGAGGGAAGAGGGTTTAAGGCAGATAAAACGTTGTTGATGGGATTTATTAATACTTTAATTTTGTGGTGGTTAATAGTGCCGCTAAATGTAACTATAGAACAGAAATTTATACTTACTTAGCCGGAGAGTTTCATGAATTGGTATCTTCAAGCGTTAAATAAATATGCCGAATTTAATGGTCGGGCCAGGCGTAAAGAATATTGGTTTTTCGTGCTGTTTAATATTCTGATCAGTCTGGCGCTGGGTATTGTCGATCATGTTACCGGTAGTTTTGATCCTACTTCAGGCGTGGGTTTGTTTGGTGGTATTTACGCTATAGCGTTGCTGCTGCCAGGGTTGACGGTCACCGTTAGACGATTGCATGATACGGATCGAAGCGGCTGGTGGGTGCTTCTGCCATTGATTCCAATACTGGGTGGATTGATACTTTTTTACTTCTTGGTGCTTGATAGCACGCCCGGCCGCAATGAATATGGCGACTCGCCTAAATAACAACAAACCCCTTACAACCCAACCAATGAGGTTAAACATGTTCAAATGGCTAATAGCGTTATTAATGATAACCAGCTTGTCCGGCTGCGGTTATAACGAGCTGCAATCAGGCGATGAAAACATCAAAGCATCCTGGGCAGAAGTATTAAATCAATACCAGCGCCGCGCCGACCTGGTGCCGAATCTGGTCAATGTAGTGAAAGGTTACGCGGCACACGAAAAAGATGTGCTGACGCAAGTGACTGATGCGCGTGCCAGGGTAGGGGCCATACAAGCCACTCCGGAATTGGTCAATGATGAAGAGGCGTTTAAGAAATTTATCGCTGCTCAAGGTCAGATGACCAACGCTATTTCACGCTTGTTAGCGGTGGCGGAAAATTATCCGCAGCTCAAAGCCGACGGCTTGTTTCGGGATTTACAGGCGCAGCTGGAAGGCACCGAAAACCGTATCACCGTCGCGCGCAACCGCTACATCGACACCGTGAAGGAATACAACATTACTGTGCGATCTTTCCCGACTAATCTCACCGCAATGATGTTCGGCCTTAAGACCAAGCCCAGCTTTACGGTAGAAAATGAACAAGCCATTTCTCAACCGCCTAAGGTGGATTTTTCTGCACCGGTTCCGGCAGCTGCTCCTGCACAATAAAGTATGCTGACACTGGGTCGTTACGGATTTGGATTGTTACTGCTGCTGTTCTTTACAGCGGCAGTGGCGTTGGTGAGTATTCCCGATTTATCGCATCGCGTCACCGATCTGACCGCCACCCTCAGCCCCCAACAAATTGCAGCATTGGAAAATAAACTGGCTGCATTTGAAGCCGAAAAAGGCAGCCAGATTGCTGTGTTAATTGTTCCTACTACCCAGCCGGAAGACATTGCCCAGTTCGGCATTCGGGTAGCCGAGGCCTGGAAGATTGGTCGTAAAAAGATTGATGACGGTGTGATTTTGATTGTCGCTAAGGATGATCGTAAATTACGCATTGAAGTCGGTTACGGCCTGGAAGGCGCTATTCCAGACGCGATTGCCAAACGTGTGATTAGCGAAATCATTACCCCGTATTTTAAAACCGGTGACTTTGCTGGCGGCATTGATGCCGGAGTTAGCCAACTTATCAAACTCATCGCCGGTGAATCTTTACCCGCACCAGTATATGAGCCGGAGTCACAACCGGATGAAGGCGCCTTTATGTTTATCCTGTTCGGCGGGGTGATTGCCGGGTTTGTGTTGTCGGCCATCATGGGCCGGGTAATGGGCGGCATGTTGGCGGGATTGGGGGCTGGTGCAGTCGCCATGTTGTTTTTTGGCTTAGGGATTATGGTGGTATTTATCGCAATCATGGTTTTCTTCATCGTTGGCATAAGGCATCGCGGCGGTAGCGGTTGGACCAGTGGCGGCGGAGGTTTTGGTGGCGGTGGAGGAGGATCATGGGGCGGCGGTGGCGGCAGTTTTGGCGGCGGAGGAGCATCAGGATCATGGTAAAGATTACACGCTGGTTAGCACATGCCTTTATGCCGCCGTGGCGCTGGCGCGTGGCGTTTCCAAAGGCAGTATTAAGAGATATTGAACAGGCGATAAAACAGTCAGAACATCAACACAGTGGCGAACTGCGCTTTGCCGTTGAAAATGCTCTTGCACCCGTCTGGGTATGGCGCGGCAAATCAGCTCGACATCGCGCTACAGAAGTCTTTGCCAATCTACGGGTGTGGGATACCGAAGACAACAGCGGCGTGTTGATTTATGTATTACTGGCAGATCGGGAAGTCCACATCGTCGCCGACCGGGGCATTGCTAAACGAGTAACCCAAACCGAATGGGATACTATCGCCCAAACCATGCAGACAGCGTTTAAACAAGGTGATTTTCGGCGCGGAGCATTAGAGGGCATCGAACGCATCACCAAGCTATTAGTAACTCATTTCCCGGCTAAAGAAGGCAATCCCAACGAGCTTTCTGACCAGCCGGTGATTATTAAATGAACCGGCAAGCAGCCCGGTTTAATGGGGTCTTTATAAATCCTGCGCTTCGATAAACTCAGTGCGAACGGCAATGTTATAAATCAATAAGGATCGTTCGTGGTCGACTGCACGGAGAGCCTGCCCCGCTTCATCGGGCATGCAGGAGGTGGGGCACCAACAGTAGGCGCTTCGCCTAATGCGCCTACTGTTGGTAGGCGACGCATGGAGCAGTTGCCGAAAGCTTGTCGAAGCATGAAAGGATTGGCTGCAAACATTAGTGCAAATCAACTTTCCCTCTCAACGCCTTCAGTTTTCCTTGTTTGGATTTGCCATCCAAACGCCTCAGCTTTGAGCCTTTAGTGGGTTTTGTCGCTTTACGCTTCTTATGCACAATGGTCGCACTCAGTATCAAATCTCGCAGCCGGTTGTAAGCATCCTCTTTGTTCATTTCCTGAGTGCGAAACTGCTGCGCCTTGATCACAATCACCCCGTCTTTTGAAAGTCGACTGTCACTCAAAGCCAGTAGCTTTTCTTTATAAAACTCAGGCAGGGAAGAAGCATTAATATCAAAACGCAAATGCACCGCGGTCGATACTTTATTAACATTCTGACCACCCGCACCCTGAGCACGAATGGCAGAAATTTCGATTTCGTTGTCTGGGATGCTGACTTGGGTGGTTATTTGCAACATTGCTGGCTAGAACTTTCTCAGTGATTAACTGGTGGTCATTTTATCGTTTTGGGCGGGTTTAAACAGTTTCGTTAAACCAAATAGAACAATCATCACTATCAAAGTGAATCCATAGGGGGGGGCTTCCAATGTAGAAAACCTGCAGATAATGTTAATAAAAGCTATATTAATGACCTAAATAAATAATGTAACTGCGAGATTTCTGCATGTTAATCGAATTTTCTATCAGCAATTATCTCTCTTTCCGCGAAAAGCAGACCTTTTCTATGGTTGCGGCACCTAGATTAAAGAAGGGCGATAATGTATTCAAACCTGTTGTTAAAGGCGAAAAACTTCCTGACTTACTAAAGGTTGCAGCCATTTATGGGCCGAATGCGTCTGGCAAGAGCAATTTAATCAAAGCGTTTGATATCGTTAGAGATGTTGTTAATCGCCAGCCTAGTGCTCAATTTACTCCATTACCTGTTTCCCCATTCCGTTTTGACCCGCAATTGGCCGATCAACCTACTCGCATTGAACTGCATTTTATTTATGAGGAGCAGCGTTATGCCTTTGAGTTGGCATTAACTCAGGAGCGTATTATTCAAGAGCGTCTAGTTGCATTCCCTAAGGGGAAAGAAACACTTTTATACGAGCGGCGACATTTATCTTCAGGTGAAGAATATACGTTCGGTCAGCAGTTGGACGGTGGAAAAGATTTGCATGAACTATGGAGAAAATCGACTGGCTCACAAGTGCTGTTTCTTGCTCAGGCTGTGGCAAATAGTAGTGAAGACTTGGCACAGCTAAGAGGTCCTCTTAAATGGTTACAAACGGGATTTATGATCGTTTCTGGAGGTATGGAGGCGCGGGCTAGCAGTAGTCAGAAGCTTGTAAAAGAACATCCTATCTTTGCCGAAGAAATTGCATCGTTTTTACAAGATGTTGATGTTCCTGTTACAAATATTCGCGTCGATCAAGTAGAACCCAATCTCAAAGAACCCAACTTGGAAGGTTTAATGAAATTGATGAGTACACCATCAAAAAGCAGAACGATATTGACGCATAGAACCGCATTGGGCGAGGCCGAGTTTGAGTTTCGAGAAGAGTCGGAAGGTACCAAAAATTTAATTGGGTTTTGGTTGCCGTGGAGCATTCATGTTGACTCTAACTATGCCAAGGATAAACCTACCCTTGTGGTAGATGAATTGGATAGTAGCCTTCATCCTGAAATTGTTATCTCTTTAGTTGCAAAACATCTTAAGTCCGACTTGCCCACTCAGCTTATCTTCACTACACACGACACCCATCTGATGGATGCAAAACTATTACGCCGCGACCAGTTCTGGCTGACCGAGCGAGACGCCAACGGCGCAACACAATTGCGATCTATCCACGATTTTGAAGGTCGTGAAAGCGAAGATTTGGAAAAACGCTATTACGAAGGCCGTTACCGGGGACTTCCCTTTGTGCGCAGGGGCTGAATATGGGGCGTAATGCGGCTTCGTTTAATCGACAAAAATCTCGTTATAAGCCGCAACCTACAGTATTAGTGATTTGCGAGGACAGTAAGTCGGGAAAACGTTATTTAGAAGATGCAAGTCGGCATTTTCGTGTCAACGTAGTAGTGGAAATTACCCACTGCGGAAAAACTGATCCGTTGAATATTGTTAAGGAAGCGATTGCTCGCCAAGGAAAATTCGATCAAGTTTTTTGTGCTATAGACAAGGACACTCACGAAACTTTTACCGATGCGCTTAACTTAGCGAGGAGCTCCAAAAAAGTCGAAGTGATTGTCTCGTACCCATGTTTTGAATTCTGGTTATTGCTGCATTTTGCTTATAGTCGTAAACCCTATACAGCAGCGGGTAAGCTTTCGGCGGGAGATGCGCTCATCAAAGACTTGCGCACTTATCCTGGCCTGGAAAATTACGACAAAGGTTTAATTCAGGGTATTTTTTCATTATTACTGCAGGAAAATCGGTTTGCCAATGCGCGTGGAACAGCGGCTAAAGTAATCGCTGAAGCCATAGCGAGCGGAGAAATGAATCCCAGTACCAGACTGCATGAATTGATGGATTTCTTTGAAAAACTATCATCACCCCAGAAAGTTACCTCTATCCCGTAAGAGCGTAAGCTGGGTATAGAAAGACGAAACCCAGCCCTGTAGGGTGGGCAAATGCTTTTCGTGCCCACGAGGAATAAACCAATTGACTTTAAACGGTGGGCAAGCAAAAAGCCGCTTGCCCACCCTACATCAAGTTGCTCTCGACATTAAAAAGCAAGTAGCCTGGGGAGCGGAATCCAGGGCATTCGACTTGCTGAAATTCCGTATTGCGCAAGCTTCATACGAACTACGCCAATGTACAAAACGCAGTTGCCGGTAACAGCAACCGATTAGCCTGGCCCGGCAAAGGCACAAAACCAAAATGCTGGTAAAAACTGGCAGCAGTTGAGTCTTTAGCATCCACAACAATTCCAACAACCGCCAAAGTGGCGCTAGCATTTATTACCTTCCGACAAGCATCTGCCAACAGAATCGATCCTAGTCCTTTTCCTTGATAGTCGGTGGCTACAGCAAGTCGCCCGATAAGTGCTACCGGCACAGGATAGCGGGGCAGTGTTTTAGCCAATGACGCCGGTAAGTCAGAACAACTGACGCTGCCTGCGCTTAAGGTAAAAAATCCTGCTAATTGCTTGGCGTCATGTTCCGGTGTCGCCATGAATACCCTGGCAACATTGCGTTTGACATCTTGCGAAGCATAACGGCGAATGTATTCATCAAGTGATGGCTGACCACAACTAAAGGATGCGGTATCAACCGAATTGTCAAAGGGGCGGATATGGTAAATCGTTTCCACTTACAACTTTACCTGGCAACCTGTTCCGAATGGCGTTTGAAGGCTTTTTCTAAGGCAGGGTTGGGTTGTGCCGGCGCATCAAGTGCGGCCAGGAAGGTCTGAAAATCTTCCGGTTGTAAGGTGATGTGTTCATGAGCCTGTACCACTTTTTCTGCGGAAGCTAATGCGTTGGACAGAACAAATTCGGAAATGCTGACGTGTGTATAAGTAGCGGCTTTGTCGAGCAGCTCTCGCGCCCGAACATCGCAGCGAATATTAAGGCGGTTTTCTTTGGCGGTAGTATTTTTCATCAGAAACACCATGACGGTTTATGTGTCGTAATTGTGCTCCGTTTGTGAGTACGTTACAAGATGAGTTTGATGGTTAAAACACTCGCACCGCACGCACCTTCAATTTACTGTGTTTGTTGTAACGATCTTGATCACCTCTGACAAAACCTTGAATCCAGGCGCTGTTGACGTCTTGCTCCGTACTGCTCCAATAATCGTCGTTGGCAAAGCCGCCGACATGAGTTTTCTGTTCATACAGTAATTTTAATTCGGCTATGGTAGGTAAATGCCAGCCGGAGCCATAAGCGTCGGCCGCAGTTACAGCGTCACGCCAGATTAATGAGCCGGGCTGATCGACAGGTTTGGCTTCCAGCCCGTGTTGACCAGAACTGTCGATAAAATAAACTTTACCGCCTTGGGGACCAATATCGCCAAGTTTAAAGGTTGTTGATTCTGCTGTATGAGCCGATGAGCTCATTACCAAACCAAAAACCAACAAAGTGCCTACGGCTGCATGTTTAAATAAAATCATCGACGTAATACCTTCGGATAAATTGGTGAGTTAATAAAGTGATATTGATGTGCTTTATTTTGTTATATCCGAATATTCCTATGCCGCAACATCTGCGCGTTACCGGACATACTCGGTTATCAAAATAAGCCATAATCAATGTGTAATTTTTATTCACGCAGACAATGAGGTGGCAAGTTATGACGTTACATAAGATTTCAAAAATAACCGGACAAATTTTGATCGCCGCTGCGATTTTAATCGCTACTCCGGCAATGGCAGACAAGCCTTCATGGGCTGGGGGCGGTGGTAAACATGACGGTAAGCAAGATAAACATCAGCAGAATGAACGGCATCAGGATCGAGAAGAGCGGCATGACAGCGATAGACCCAGTTCTAGCGGAGATAGTCATTTCATCGACCGGCACCGAGCTGTCATCCGTGACTACTATGCGGGCGAATATCAGTCTACCGGGCGTTGTCCTCCTGGCCTAGCCAAGAAACACAATGGTTGCATGCCTCCCGGTCAGGCAAAAAAATGGGCGATAGGGCGTCCTTTGCCTAGAGATGTGGTTTTTTACGACTTGCCTCCGGCAGTGCTGGGTAACTTCGGGCCGCCGCCTCCAGGGTATCGATTTGTGCGTGTGGCCTCTGATATTTTGATGATTGCCATCGGCTCGGGCATGGTTGTAGATGCGATTAACGATTTAGGCAGGTATTAATCCGGGCGAAATGCGGTTGCCGATAACGGCAACCGCGCAGGCTGCCCTAGTAAGTGCATAGCCAATCAAGGCTTCTTAATCACATCATCCCTCAAAACATCATAGGCATTGAAGGCAATTGCCACACTGAGCTTTAGGTTAATAATGCTGGCGATGGTGGTGCTGGTGAAGATGCAAATCATGATGGCGATTTGGTATTTAACGGCTAGTCCAGGTTCGCTACCGCCCAGAATTTGTCCGGTCATCATGCCCGGCAGTGAGACCAGCCCCATGGTAGCCATGCCGGCAATGGTCGGGTTGATGGCGGCTTTGATGGCTTCTCGAAAATACGGCCGCACCGCTTCCCAGCGGGTCGCGCCCAGCATCAAAAAAGTTGCGTATTCGTTTTCGTTTTTGCGCACGGCTGAATAGAAACGTTCCAACGCGATGACATTGCCTTGCAGGCAGTTGCCAAGAATCATCCCCGCCAACGGCACGATATAACGGGCATCGTAATAATGCGTGGGCTGGATAACCAAAATCACCAGATAGGCTGTGGAAAACAGGATGCTGGAGGCAATTGCGGTAAAGGTGGCTAACGCAAAATAACGCGCTTTTAGACCGGCACGGCGCAAGATGCTTAAATCGGCAACTATCAGCATCACCAAGATCCATAAGCCATTCAGCCACGGATTATTAAGATCGAAGAGTGTTTTTAAGTAGATGCCGACCAGCGCTAATTGAATGGTCATGCGCAGAATACTGATGCCAATATCCCGGCTTAAGCGCAGGCCAATCAGCCAGAGCAGTAAAATCGGTAGTAAACACAGGCCGTAAAGCAGCGCCATCTGCGGCAGTTGAATATCAAGTGTTGCCATGGCGCTTTACCTCAATCAATTGACCCACTTCAAGTTCAAAAATAATGCTGCAGCGTTCCAGCCATTCGGGATCGTGAGCGACTGACAGCACCGTCAGAGCGGGATCAGAAAATACCTCGAACACGGCTTGTTTGCTTTCCGCATCCAAGGCGCTGGTGACCTCGTCCAGCAAATACAAGGTCTTACCTAATAACAAGCCGCGAGCCAATGCAATGCGCTGTTTTTCACCGCCGGAAATACGGCTGCTTTGTTGTTTTAAAATGTCAGCGGGCAGTTGCAGGCGTTGCAATACTTCAATCAGTTGGGCTTCTGTGGGTTGATGGCCGCGATGGGCTTTAAACTGAAAAGGCAAGAGCAGGGCGTCGCGCACGCTATCAGTACCCAGCATGGGCTCTTGTCCAATGTAAGCGGCGCAGCTTCTAATCGTTTGAACTGAGGCGGGAGTTAGCGGGGTTCCCTGAAAATAAACCCTGCCTAATTTTATCGGCAGCAGACCCAACAAGGTTTTAAGCACGCTACTTTTACCCGAGCCGGATTTGCCGCATAACACCGCTTTTTCGCCAGAAGAAAGAGTAAAGCTGATGTCCGATAAAATCGTTTTTTCGTGGGCGGAAACCGATACGTGATCGAATTGGATGATTGGCGGCATTAAATGATGTTACTAAATTGAAATGGTAATAGGTTAATCGTAACTACTATCCTCCCCCTTTGAAAAAGGGGGATTGATGTAGTGGTCAACCATTTTCGGACACAGAGATAGGTTGTTGCTCTGCCATTTTTCGTTCGTAGCCATTGGGCGGCAGATAGCCCAATGTCGAATGCAAGCGCTTGCTGTTATAAAAGCCAACGATAT
>Ga0208629_100052_pt1 | contig 63638 bp, 30 predicted proteins | sample LakWasMet19_HOW5_2_FD_183865 | JGI IMG/M metagenome (GOLD analysis project Ga0208629, IMG submission 183865) | Freshwater sediment methanotrophic microbial communities from Lake Washington under simulated oxygen tension - Sediment Metagenome... | ecosystem: Environmental > Aquatic > Freshwater >... | reverse complement strand
GTACGGCGGCGCAGGGTACCAGCGCAAGGACTTCAATGACCTGTACCGCCTGCACATCCCCAGCATGGCGTGGCAGCCCACCGACGCGGCGTCCATCACCGGGCCGCTCCCCGAGCCGCGCAGCGGGCACATCGCGGTGCCGTGCGAGCACAGCATGGTCGTCTCCGGCGGCTGGAGCGCGAATGGGCAGTACAATGATGTGTGGGTGCTGGACACGGAGAAACTCGCGTGGAGCGCCGTGCCCGACGCGCGCTTCGGGCCCTTCCGCTGGAACCACTCCGGCCTGGCGATCCCGGCGGTGCCGCACTGGCAGGTGTTCGTGTTCGGCGGCTCCGGTGCGCCGTCCCCAGAGACGGGCGACGACGCGGGGTCCGCCGCGGGCGGCAAGGCGCCCAACAAGGACAAGGGCAGCTACCTCGACGACATCCACGTGCTGGACACGGGCAGCATGCGGTGGACTGACCTGACGCCCACGGCCGTGTCCAAGGGCCGCGGGCAGTTCCCGAAGCACCGCGCGGACGCGACCATGGTGTATGACGGCATCAACAAGCGTGTGCTGCTCTTCGGCGGGTGGGCGAACCGCTGGTTCAACGACTGCTACGCGCTGCCCGTCGCCTCCATCATTGGCCCGCCTTACGCGGTGCTGGGCGTGGAGCCCGCGATCGGCCCCATCACGGGCGGACAGAAGATCGTGGTGCGCGGGCAGGGCTTCGACTCGGGCGCCGCCTGCAACGTGCGCTTCCTCAGCGGCAAGCGCTTCGCCGACGCGGCGGGCGTGTGTCTGTCCGCGACGGAGATCGAGGTCGTCACCCCGTCATATGCGCACTTCGGCCCCGGCACCGTCGACGTCCGCATGTCCCTGCGCGGGCAGCCGCTCACCATCACGAGCAAGCCGTACGCGTTCTTCAACGTCACGGACGCGGCGCACTCCTTCGCGTACGGCCCCGGTGTGCTCTCCGGCTGCGTGGCGGGCGTGCCGGCGGCGTTCTACATCCAGGCGCGCGACACCGCCAACGCGGACCGCACCACAGGCACGGACGAGTTCGCGGTGCGCGTCGTGAAGCTCCAGGCCGACGGCACGGAGGGCAAGGCCCCAGAGCTGGTGCCCGGCGTGGTCGTGCACGACGAGAAGAGCGGCCGCTACCTCGTGACGTACACCGCACCCGCCGCAGGGGTGTACAAGGTTCACGTTGACTTCACAGGCACGTATGGGGGCAAGGCGGGGCCGATCCGCGCGTCCCCCTTCACCTCACGCCACTACGAGGAGGGGCAGCCGATGGTGCACCAGCTACCGGCCGCGGCTGCCGCCCCCGCTGCAGCCGGTGGTGCAGGCGCCGGTGCCGGTGCCGCGGCAGCAGCTGCGTCCACCGCGGCGCTGCCGCTGGCGACCAAGGACAACAACAAGTTCGCGGGGCCGCTCATCTGGGACGCGGCGCGCGAGCTGATCGACCAGGCGAACGCCACGGCCAAGGCCACGCTCGACGGTATCACGCGGGAGGTGCCCGGGGACAACCTGGACCTCCTCCTGGGCGTCAAGAACTGCCTGTCCAACGTGTCTGCGAAGGAGGCGGAGGTCCAGCTCAAGGTGGACACCGCGCGGGCGGTGCTGGCGCAGCTCAAGGCGGAGGGCGCGCGCAAGGTGCGTTGTTGCTGGTGTGGTGTGGCGCTGGCTGTGGTGCCAGCCTGCAGCTTGACTCGGGACAGTTCGTAGAGGCTACTGCTCGTCGCCCTCTTGCGATTGAGCTGTTGTTGCCGTTCCTGCTGTGCCGGCGTAGAGCTCTTCTGCACACGCCTTATCGCGGTCGCCTCTCTCCTCACGTTCCTGCGTCCACTACTGTTTTACATCTACTGTGCCCTCCCGCTCCCCTTCCCTCCTCTCGCTCCGCAGGACAAGGAGGTCGTCGCAGCGCAGGCGAAGCTTGACAAGGGCGCCGCCACGTGGGAGGACGCCAAGAAGCACGCGCCCGTGTGCAAGGCCTCCATCGCCCCGCTCGTGAAGCTGCAGTCCTCCGCCACCCGCAAGGACATCGAGGCGTTTGAGGGGCAGACCGCCGACTTCTGCCGCAAGGCGGAGGACAACGCGTACTGGAAGTTCGAGACGGGTGCGTGCGGGCATTGCTGCTTCGGACGGCGTGCGGTGCCGCGGCCTGCAGCTGCGGACGGAGGGATGCGCGTGGCTTCGCTGACAGACGGACGTCGTCGACTGTCGCGGGGCTATCCACTGCTGTGATGTTGCGAACAGCCGGACGCAGGCGCGCTCTGCGAACCCACCGCTGCTGCCCTGCCGCCCTCTCACTCACTCCTCGGCTGTCCGTCTCACTCTCACTCGCACTCCCCCTGCCCTTGACCTGCAGGCTTCGAGGCGGCGGTCGCGGCGCTCAACGAGCACGAGGTGCGCTACGCAGCGCACGCCAAGCGTGTGGAGCGCATGCAGCACCTCGCTGCCACCTTCGAGTTCCCGCAGGCGATGGCCGAGACGCACCGCATGATGAAGTCGGTGGCGGACGACTCAGAGCAGATGCGCGTGATGTGGGGCCTGGCCAAGGAGGCGCGCGAGTGGTTCCAGTCCTCCCGCGAGCAGCTGTGGAGCGCCGTGAAGCCCGACGACCTCGAGGAGGTGGGCAAGCAGCTGCAGAAGCGCTTCAAGGCGTCGGGCAACAAGAAGACGCGGCAGAGCGGCGCGTACAGGGGCCTGGACAAGCAGATTAAGGACTTCCTCTCCACGTGCCCGCTCATCGCGGCGCTCAAGCACAAGTCCATGCGCCCGCGCCACTGGGAGCTCCTGATGAAGGCGACGAAGAAGACGTTCACGCCGCCGCAGGAGGACCCGGGCATGAAGCTGCAGGTGAGGGACAGAGAGGAGAGGGGGTGCTGTGGGCGTTGTGTGTGTGGCCATGGGTGCTGTGCGCGTGGCTTTGCATGTGGTGTAGGCCGCTGCCGTTGCTCTGCCGGAATGCAGCGCCCTCAGCTTGCAGCTGTCCTGACAGCTACACCCCTGCAGCTGCCGCCTCGCTTTTTTTTCGTTCGCCTGACGTCATTGACCGCTGGTTCACCTCCGTCCTTCCTTCCTCCCCCGCCCCTCTGCTCTTTGCTTCGTCCTCTCTGCGCAGGGCCTGCTGGACCTGAACCTGCACGAATTCTCGGCGGACGTGGAGGAGATCTGCGACCAGGCGGTCAAGGAGGAGAAGATGGAGGACACGCTGCGGCGCATGGGCAGCACCTGGGAGGTGAGGGACAGAGAGGGGGCAGAGGGACAGACGGGAGCAGCGTGGAGGCAGAGGGGTCATCGGGTGGACAGAGGGGGCAAATGGGATCAGCGTGGAAACAGAGGGGCCATCGTGGCTGAGAGGTGTTGGGGGCGCCATGTTGGCTGGGGCTGCGTGGTTCTGGCGTGACGCGGGACCGAGGCAATGGCAATGGCAACGCGGCCGTGTTAATGACTTTGCTCCCTTCCTGCCTCCTCCCAACACCCGCCTCGCAGGCCGTCAACTGGATCTCCGACCCGTACAAGGAGGGCTCGGACGTGCGCCTGCTGAAGCTCTCCGAGGACGACTTCGAGACCCTCGAGCAGGACCAGCTGGCGGTGCAGGGCATGATGGCGTCCCGCTACCTGGCCACCTTCGAGGCGGAGGTGACGGGCTGGCAGAAGAGCCTGAGCATGGTGTCTGAGGTCATCATCCTGCTCGCGGAGATCCAGCGCAACTGGAGCTACCTCGAGCCGCTGTTCATCGGCTCCGACGAGGTGCGCCGCGAGCTGCCGGAGGACGCGAAGCGCTTCGAGGGCATCGACCGCGACGTCAAGGACATCCTGCGGGAGGCGGACGCGACCAAGAACGTGAACCGCGCGTGCAACAAGGCCGGGCTGTACGCCGAGCTGGAGCGCCTGCAGGGCGAGCTGGACCGCTGCGAGAAGTCCCTCGCCGACTTCCTGAACGGCAAGCGCCGCCAGTTCCCGCGCTTCTACTTCGTGTCCAAGAACGACCTGCTGGACGTGCTCTCCAACGGCTCCAACCCGCGCCGCATCATGAGCCACATCACCAAGGTGTTCCTGTGCACCGACCGCCTCGAGCTCGAGGAGCGCGACGGCGCGGGCGGCGGGGCGCGGCCGACGGCCACCAAGTGGGTGTCCTGCGTGGGCGTGGAGACCGTCCCTTTCTCGCCGCCCGTGCGCCTCGACGGCAAGGTGGAGATCTACCTGCAGACGGTGCTGGACGCGCAGCGCAACAGCCTGCGCGCGCAGCTCGCCGCGTCCATCGACCGCCTGCCGACGCAGTCGCGCGTGGAGTGGCTGATGGACAAGCGGCCGGACGGGCAGTCCACTGACGCGGCGCAGCTCATCTTGCTCGTCAGCGGAATGCAGTACGTCAAGGGCGTCGAGAGCGCCTTCGACGCGATGGAGCGCGGGGAGGCGGACGCGCTCAAGAAGCAGCTTGCCGTGAGCGTGGCGGACCTGGGGGACCTCATCCGCCTCACGCAGGGCAACCTGTCCAAGAGCGACCGCTCCCGCATCATGTGCATGATCACGCTGGACGCGCACGGCCGCGACATCATCCAGAAGATGATCCTGGAGGGGGTGCGCGAGAAGAAGGCGTTCCAGTGGCAGAGCCAGCTCAAGCAGCGCTGGGTGGACGGCAAGGCGCAGCTCGCCATCGCGGACGCGCGCTTCGCGTACCAGTACGAGTACCTCGGCAACGGGCCGCGCCTCGTTGTGACCCCTCTAACGGACCGTATCTACGTGACCGCCACGCAGGCGCTGAACCTGAAGATGGGCTGCGCGCCCGCGGGCCCCGCGGGCACGGGCAAGACGGAGACGACCAAGGATCTGGCGAACGCGATGGCGATCACGTGCTACGTCTTCAACTGCTCGCCCGGTGCGTGCCCTGCCGTGCGGGGATGTGCTGTGCTTTCACACTGGAATCCCGCAACGTGCAAAGCTTGTCGCGTGGCGTGTGTGGCGGCTCGGCCCGCGGCGTGCCGTCCGCCTCCGTGTGCTTGGTGTGTGTGTTCCCTTGGCAACTATCTAGGCAGGCAGGCCAGAGGGGGCTGGTGGCTATTCGTAGTCGCCGGCGCCCGGGCCCCACCCTGCATGCCCCTTTCAGTTGCCACACAATAGACTGCACGATTCCAAGCGGACTGGCTCTCTGCATTCCAGACCCCGCATTTTCACCCTTGCAACAGCTTTCATTCGGAACCTGCCTGCGTTGTGCCGCTCTTCGACTGAACTTTGCGGCTACAGCGATTGTCTGCGTGGATGTGCTGTCCTCCACTGCTCCCCACGCTTGCCCCCTCGTGCCCTCCCCCTCCCACTCTCCCGCGCCCCCTCCAGAGATGGACTACATGTCCCTCGGCAACATCTTCAAGGGCCTCTCCGCCTCGGGCAGCTGGGGCTGCTTCGACGAGTTCAACCGCCTCGTGCCCGAGGTGCTCTCCGTCTGCTCCGTGCAGTTCAAGGCGGTGTGCGACGGCATCCGCGGCCAGCGCCCCACCGTCGTGATCGAGGGCGATGAGGTGCACCTGGACTGGGCGGCGGGTGCCTTCATCACCATGAACCCGGGCTACCTCGGCCGCTCTGAGCTGCCGGAGGGCCTCAAGACGCTGTTCCGGCCCATCACCGTCATGGTGCCTGACCTGGTGCTCATCTGCGAGAACATGCTCATGGCCGAGGGCTTCGTGGAGGCCAAGATCCTCGCCTCCAAGTTCTACTCGCTCTACTCCCTCCTGCGCGAGCTGCTCTCCAAGCAGACGCACTACGACTGGGGACTGCGCGCGATCAAGTCCGTGCTCGTGGTGGCGGGCGGCTTCAAGCGCGCGGAGCCGGAGCTGGCGGAGCAGACGCTGCTGATGCGCGCGCTGCGCGACTTCAACACGCCCAAGATCGTGAAGCAGGACGAGGTAATCTTCTTCGGCCTGCTGGGCGACCTGTTCCCCGGCATCGACCCGCCGCGCAAGACTGACGAGGAGCTGGAGGTGGCCGTCAAGAGCGCGTGCATCAAGCGCGAGATCGACCCCGACGAGGCGTTCCGTCTCAAGGTGGTGCAGCTCGAGGAGCTGCTCGCCATCCGCCACTGCGTGTTCGTGATGGGCCCGCCCGGCTCCGGCAAGTCCAACTGCTGGCAGACGCTGCAGACGGCGCGCAACGGGCTCAACCGCAAGACCAAGTGCGTGGACATCGACCCCAAGGCGGTCTCCCCCGAGGAGCTGTACGGCTACATCCACCCCGCCACGCGCGACTGGAAGGACGGCCTCCTGTCGAAGATCATGCGCGACCTGGCGGGCGAGGCGAACGACGACATGAAGTGGATCATCCTGGACGGCGACCTGGACGCGAACTGGATCGAGTCCATGAACTCCGTGATGGACGACAACAAGATGCTCACGCTCGCCTCCAACGAGCGCATCCCGCTCAAGTCGTGCATGCGCATGATCTTTGAGATCCGCGACCTCAACCACGCCACGCCCGCCACCGTGTCCCGCGCCGGCATCATCTTCATCAGCACCAACACTGGCTCCCAGTGGCGCTCCCTCATCAAGAGCTGGGTCAAGAAGTTCGACGCCGCGGACAACGTCAAGACGATCCTGACCGGCCTGTTCGAGCGCTACTGCGCGCCCACGCTGCTGTTCATCAAGAAGGAGTGCAAGCCGATGGTGCCCGTTGAGGACGTCACGCTGGTGACCAACCTGCTCCGCATGCTGCGCGTGCTGCTGACGCCCGCCATCCTCAAGCACTGCGGCAACCCCGCCACGCCCGCGGAGGAGGTTACGCGCACGCTGGACACGTACTGCGTCTTCGCCGCCGTGTGGGCGTTCGGCTCCACGCTCTCCCTGCGCGACGGCGAGGACTACCGCGCCAAGTTCTCCGACTTCTGGCGCGGCGAGTTCAAGACGGTGCGCCTGCCCTCCCGCGAGACGGTGTTCGACTACTGGCTCTCCCCCGAGACGCTGCAGTTCGAGCAGTGGAAGGCCAGCCCGCACTACTCGGAGGTGACGTACGACAGCAAGACGACGCCCATGAGCCAGGTGACGGTGCCGACCCCCGAGACGTGCTCCATCTCGTACTGGATGGAGCTGCTCGTGGGCGCGACAGACCCCGTCATGCTGGTGGGCTACGCGGGCTGCGGCAAGACGCAGCTCGTGAACGGCCTGCTGTCCACGCAGAAGCCCGAGGAGCGCGTGAGCCACACCATCAACTTCAACTTCTACACGGACAGCCGCGCGCTGCAGGTGAACATGGAGGCTCCCCTCGAGAAGAAGACGGGCACCAACTACGGGCCGCCGGGTAAGGCGCACCTGGTGTACTTCCTGGACGACCTGAACCTGCCCGAGGTCGACAAGTACGACACGCAGTCCGCCATCGCGCTCGTGCGCCAGCACTTTGACTACAGCCACTGGTACGACCGCACCAAGCTGCAGCTGCGCAACGTGCTCAACTGCCAGTACCTCGCGTGCATGAACCCGACGGCGGGCTCCTTCGTCATCAACCCGCGCCTGCAGCGCCACTTCTTCACGATGGCGGTCGGATTCCCGGGCCCCACGTCCCTGCACACCATCTACAGCACGTTCCTGGAGGGCCACCTGCGCTCCTTCAACGAGGAGGTGCAGGGCCAGGCCAACAACCTGCTCTCCGCGGCGCTGCAGCTGCACGCCAGCGTGACGACGACGTTCCGCAAGTCGGCCACGAATTTCCACTACGAGTTCAACATCCGGCACCTGTCCAACGTGTTCCAGGGCCTGCTGATGGCGCAGCCCTCCGAGTTCAAGGACCAGGCCAAGATCGCGATGCTGTGGCTGCACGAGAGCGAGCGCGTGTACGGCGACCGCCTGGTCAACGCGGACGACCTCGGCAAGTACAAGGCGCTGGCCGCCGCGAAGGCGAAGCAGAAGTTCACGGGCATCAACCTGCAGAACTTCTTCGGCGACAACGCGGACCCCCTCGTGTTCTGCCACTTCGCGGAGTCGGTCGCTGAGAAGGTGTACGACCGCGTGACGGCGATGGAGCGCCTGCGTGCGACGCTGGACGCGGCGCTGCAGGAGTACAACGAGATGTATGCGGCCATGAACCTGGTGCTCTTCGACGACGCGATGCGCCACGTGTGCCGTATCGCGCGCATCATCCTCAACCCCTCCGGCCACGCGCTGCTGGTGGGCGTCGGCGGCTCCGGCAAGCAGTCGCTGTCGCGCCTGGCGGCGCACATATGCGGGTACCGCGTGTACCAGATCACCATCAGCGGTACGTACGGTCTGTCCGACCTGAAGGACGACCTCAAGAACATGTACGGGCTCGCGGGCGTGAAGGAGGAGGGCGTCATGTTCCTCTTCACGGACAGCCAGATCACCAACGAGCGCTTCCTGGTATCCATGAACGACCTGCTCGCGTCGGGCAACATCCCCGACCTGTACACGACCGAGGAGGTGGACGGCATCGTCAACGCGATGGTGCCCAAGGTGAAGGCCGCCGGGCAGACGCCCGACCGCGCCAACTGCTGGGCGTACTTCCTCAACTGCGTGCGCAAGAACCTGCACGTCGTGCTCTGCTTCTCGCCCGTCGGCGACGACTTCCGCACGCGCGCCAAGAAGTTCCCCGCGCTCGTCAACTGCACCGTCATCGACTGGTTCCAGCCGTGGCCCAAGGAGGCGCTGCACTCCGTGGGCGTCAAGTTCCTGAAGGAGCTGGACCTCGGCTCCGACGCGGTGCGCGAGGGCATCGAGCGCTTCATGCCCTTCTCCTTCGAGACCGTCAACAAGATGGCCCAGCGCTTCTTCGCGACGGACAGGCGCTACGTGTACACGACGCCCAAGAGCTACCTGGAGCTGCTGAAGCTGTACCGCGTCATGCTGTCCGCCAAGCGCAAGGAGTCCGCCGCCGCCATCGACCGCCTGTCCAACGGCCTGCGCAAGCTGCGCGAGACCGCCGCTGCGGTGGCCATGATTGAGGAGGAGCTGAAGGTGAAGCTCGTGGCCGCTGAGGAGAAGAAGGCAACCTCCGAGGGCATCGCCGCGGACGTGGCGGCGAACAAGGCGGTCGTGGAGGTCGAGACGGAGAAGGCGAACGTGCTGGCCGCGGAGTGTTCCGGCGTCGCGGAGCGCGCGTCTGCGATCCGCATCGACGCCGAGCGTGACCTCGAGGCCGCCATCCCTGCGGTGCAGCGGGCCATGGAGGCGCTGAATTCCCTCGACAAGAAGGACCTGGGCGAGTGCAAGACGATGACGACGCCGCCCAAGGGCGTCGACGACGTGTTCGCTGCCGTCGTGGTGCTGCTCGCGGGCGTGCACAAGGGCGTCGTCTGCGACCGCCGCGGCAAGGTGAAGGACAAGGACAAGACGTGGGAGGCCGCCAAGAAGGCCGTGCTGACGGACGTGAAGGGCTTCATGGACCAGCTCATGTCCTTCAAGGAGGCCGTCGACACCATGCGCGTGCCCGAGTCCAACTTCACGGACGTGCGCCCCTACCTCGAGATGCCGCACTTCACGCCCGACGTCATCAAGACGAAGAACAGCGCTGCCGCCGGTGAGTTGCTTGGCTGCCAAGGAAGCGTGGTCGAGTGTGTGGCGGGGCGTCGATGCGCGGTGCTTTACCATTGGGCGCGGGGCGCTTTCTGACTTCCACCCTGCGTCCTTAATGCATCGCGGCCTGCATTCTTGACCTCCTGCCTGCTGTTGCCCCCATCCACCCACTCTGCACCCACCCAACGCAGGCCTGTGCTCCTGGGTCGTCAACATCGTCACGTACCGTGACATCGTGGTGACGGTCGAGCCCAAGAAGCTCAAGCTGAAGGAGGCCAACGACGAACTCGAGTCCGCCAACACGCGCCTGTCCGAGGTGCAGGCGCAGGTGGCGACGCTGCAGGCGCAGCTCGACGAGCTGACCGTCAAGCTCAACGACGCTAACCGTGAGAAGGCGGCCGCGATCGCGGAGGTGGAGCAGGGCCAGAACAAGCTCGAGCTCGCGAACCGCCTCACCACCGCCCTCGCGGACGAGAACGTGCGGTGGGCTGAGGGCATCGACAGCCTGGAGGCCGAGAAGGGGCTGCTGGTCGGAGACGTGCTGCTCGCAGCGTGCTTCATCTCCTACATCGGCCCCTTCACGAAGCGCTACCGCGACGCGCTCATCTCCGAGTGCTGGGTGCCCTTCCTCGAGTCCGCGGCGGGCGGGGAGCGCATCCCGATGGCCGCCAAGCCCAACCCCGTGGCCATCCTGACCAACGACGCGCAGATCGCGGTGTGGAAGAACGAGGGCCTCCCCGACGACAAGGTGTCCATCGAGAACGGCTGCATCGTGACGGCGACGGAGCGCTGGCCGCTGCTGATCGACCCGCAGCTGCAGGGCATCACGTGGGTGCGCGAGAAGGAGAAGGACAACGGGCTGCAGGTGATGCGCCTGGACATGAAGGGCATGCTGCAGAAGCTGGAGATGGCGCTGGAGCGCGGCGCGCCCGTCCTGATTGAGAACATCGGGGAGCGCATCGACGCCGTGCTGCAGCCCGTCATTGCCCGCGCCCTCATCAAGAAGGGGCGCAACCAGTACCTCAAGCTCGGCGACAAGGAGGTCGAGTTCAACCCACGCTTCCGGCTGTACCTGCACACCAAGCTGTCCAACCCGCACTACCCGCCGGAGGTGCAGGCGGAGACGTGCCTCGTCAACTTCACGGTCACGGAGGCGGGCCTGGAGGAGCAGCTGCTGGCCATCACGGTGCAGAAGGAGCGGCCCGACCTCGCGACGGAGAAGGCCAACCTGATCAAGCAGTCCAACGCCTTCAAGATCAAGATCAAGGAGCTGGAGGACGGCATCCTCAAGCGCCTGGCGGAGGCTGAGGGCGACATCACGGAGGACCGAGCGCTGATCGAGGGCCTGGAGAACACGAAGCGCATCGCCGCGGACATCAACGAGAAGTCTGCGATTGCCGCGCACACGACCGCCGAGATCAACACGACGTCTGAGAAGTACCGGCCCGTGGCGCACCGCGCGGCGCTGCTGTTCTTCTTGATGATGGACCTCTTCCGCGTGCACTCCTACTACATCTACAGCCTGAACGCCTTCGTGACCATCTTCCTGCGCTCCATCGACCTCGTGTCAGGGGCCGACGACCCCATGCGGCCCAAGGACGCTGATGCGGGCCTGGAGGAGAGTGCAGAGGCCGTGTCCGTGCCCGCCGGCGCAGAGGCCGGCGCGGGTGCGGGCGCCGCCGCTGCAGCGGCTGAGGGCAAGGACAGTCCGGCGGGCGCTGCTGCGGCAGGGGCCGGTGAGGGCAAGGACAGCCCCGCTGCCTCCGCCGACGGCGCGGGCGCCGCTGCAGCTGCCGGCGCTGCGGCGGGCGCAGGCGCCGCCGCCGCGGTTGCCCCCGTGCGTGCGTACACTGACGCGGAGCTGGCGCAGCGCTGCGAGATCCTCAAGTCCTCCGCCACCGAGGTGACCTTCCAGTTCATCAACCGCGGCCTCTTTGAGCGGGACAAGCTCACCATCGCGACGCAGCTGTGCCTGCGCCTGCTGCAGGACAGCGGCGAGCTCGCCGAGTCCCTCGTGCGCCTGCTGGTGATCGGCCCCACCTTCCTGGGCGAGCCGGGCTCCATGGGCGCCCTCGCCGACTGGCTGCCCGAGGCCATCTGGCCGCGCGTGAAGGCGCTGGAGGCCGTCAAGCCCGTGTTTGAGAAGCTCGGCGACGACATGCAGGCGGAGAGCGGCAAGTGGCGCCAGTGGTTTGACGAGGAGAAGCCCGAGGTCGTGCCGCTGCCTGGCGAGTACAAGGCCTCTGTCGGGCCGACGTCCTTCCACCTCCTGCTGCTGCTGCGCGCCATGCGGCCCGACCGCCTCTCCGCGGCGCTGCAGACGTTCGTGGGCGAGAAGCTGGGGCAGCAGTACATCGTGCAGAAGGGCTTCGACATGGCACAGACCTACAAGGAGTCGTCTGTCGCCTCGCCCGTCTTCTTCGTGCTGTTCCCGGGCGTGGACCCCACCGTGTGGGTCGAGGGGCTGGGCCGCCAGCGCGGCTTCTCGACGGACAACGGCAAGTTCAAGAACATTTCCATGGGCCAGGGCCAGGAGGCGCCTGCCATGGCGACGCTCAAGAAGTTTGCGGAGGAGGGCGGCTGGGTCATGCTGCAGAACGTGCACCTGATGCAGAGCTGGCTGCCCACGCTCGAACGTCAGCTGGAGATCCTGTCCGAGACCGCCAACGAGGGCTTCCGCTGCTTCATCTCCGCCGAGCCGCCGCCCATGTCCCACATGAAGAACATGCCCGAGTCGCTGATGCAGAGCTGCATCAAGGTGGCGAACGAGGCGCCCGCCGACCTGCTCTCCAACCTGACGCGCAGCTGGGCCAACTTCAGCCAGGAGCGCGTGGACGCCTCCAACAAGCCCACGGAGTTCAAGGCGTGCCTGCTCACGCTGTGCTGGTACCACGCGATCGTGCTGGGTCGCCGCCGCTTCGGGCAGCAGGGTTGGAGCCGCAAGTACTCCTTCAACACGGGCGACCTCACCGTGTGCGCGAACGTGCTGGCTGACTACGTCAACAACAACGACACGGTGCCGTGGGACGACCTGCGCTACATCTTCGGCGAGATCATGTACGGCGGCCACATCACGGACGCGTGGGACAGGCGGACCAACAACACGTACCTGTCCGTCTACCTGCGGCCCGAGATCCTGTCGGGCATGGCGCTCGCGCCGGGCTTCAAGGTGCCTGACGTGAGCGGCATGCGCTTCGAGGACGTGAACGAGTACGTGGTCACGTCGCTGCCTCGTGAGGGCCCGCCCATGTTCGGGCTGCACCCCAACGCAGAGATCGGGTACCTCACCAACGTGGCGGAGGACCTGTTCTCCACCATCCTCAGCCTCTCCGGCGGCGGCAGCGGCGGCGGCTCGTCGGGCGCCGCGGGCAACAACGCTGTGCGCAACACGCTGAATGCGCTGCTGGAGCAACTGCCGGAGAACTTTGTGCTGCTGGACATTGAGGCGCGCGCCGCGCCGCTGCTGAGCCAGAAGACGGCGCCCTTCGTGCTGGTGGCGATGCAGGAGTGCACGCGCATGAACGAGCTGCTGGACGAGATCCGTCGCTCCCTCATCGAGCTCCGCAAGGGCCTGGACGGGCAGCTCAACATGTCCGAGCCCATGGAAGACCTCGCCGTGGCGCTCAACATCAACCAGGTGCCCGGCCGCAACCCGTTCTCCAAGTGCAGCTGGGAGAAGCTCGCCTGGCCGTCGCGGCGCGGCCTGCAGGCGTGGTTCGCTGACATGCTCAAGCGTGTGGACCAGCTGGCCCGCTGGAGCAGCACCCTCGTCACGCCCGTGTCGCTGTGGCTGCCCGGCCTCTTCAACCCGATGGCCTTCCTCACGGCCATCATGCAGGTGACGGCGCGCCAGACGGGGCTGCCGCTGGACAACATGGCGATCGAGACCAACGTCACCACCATGACGCAGCCCGACGAGGCGACGGCGTACCCCGCTGACGGCATGTTCGTGCACGGCCTGTTCATGGAGGGCGCGCGCTGGGCCACTGGCGACGACGCAGGCGAGCCGTACACGGTTGGGAGCACCGTCTGCGCGGGCCACATCACGGACTCGCGCCTCAAGCAGCTGCTGCCGCCCATGCCGCTGCTGTACCTGCGGGCGGTGGAGGTGCAGCCCATGTGGATACCCTCTGCGGTGGGGTACCTCCGGCAGGACCCCGCCGTCTACGACTGCCCCGTGTACTACACGACGTTCCGTGGCCCTACGTACGTGTTCCTTGCCACCCTCAAGACGCTGGACCCCGTGCACAAGTGGACGCTGGCGGGCGTGGCGCTCATCCTCTGCGAGGACTGAGGCGCTGCTGCTGTGGGGCTGGGGCGCTCCTGCAGGAACCAAAACCGCCGCTGGCTCAGGTGCCTTGCCGCGGGTGCTTGTGGCGCGACGGTCTGCCTCTCGCACTCCGCGGCAAGCGGCGCCCGGCGCCGTTCACGCCACGTTCGATGCCCCTCGCCGACGGCGCCTGCGCGCATCTATTTGCAACTCTGCCGTGCCGTTCCGCTTGCCTTTACGCCCGGGCTGTCTCCCTTGCATGCGTGATCTGTTGAGCAGCCTGCCGCAGCGCTTGTTGTCTCAGCAATGACACTGTTCGAGATTCCGCGTCTACGTTGAAGCTCTTGTGGCGTCAGTGAGCGATAGGATCATGCGTCGAGACTGACGTTGACGCAGTGGGCGGTATCCATGCGATGCAATTGAGTCACTTAACTTCCGTTGATGGACTCGTAGCAGATTCGTGCCTACGGCCTGATCAAGAGCTCACAGGGTGAGGTGCCAACAGGGAGCAAAATCGATGGTGTCTACGGTAGTGGGTACCCATCGATAATGATCAGATTGACACGTGCGCATGCATAAGCATGGGCACTTGAATGCAGTCGACGTCAGAAGTAGATGTGCTAGCCTAGGCCTTGATGACAGTACAGCTGCTGCGGTTTTGGCTTCCAGTCAAAACGACATTGCCCGGCCGCGGACGGGAGCATCGGCTCGAAAAAATCTGTTGGACGCAGAACTGCCAACATTCGTGTGGGCATCTGCCGGTTTCAGTTTGCGCACCATTCACCGTGCTTAAGAGCACTTAACCCGTGACACCCTTCAATGAAGCACAACAAACGCATGCGCAGCCGGACGGCGAAGCACGCCTCATCCATTTCTTACCAGCGACAGCCGCTACCAACCACATGCATGCCATGTCATGCCATTGCACGACACCTCTGCTGCAATCACTCGTCGTCGTCGTCGCCTCCAAAGCGGCGCACACGCGGCTTGACTGCTGCAGCACCAGCGCGCGGCTCCTGGGCTGCAGCTGCCCCAGCGGCACCTGCGTTTCGGGAAGGCTGCGGCACAGCACCGAGTAGCGATGCGCCGCCACCAGCCGCAGGCAGCAACGCTTCCACCACGCCGGCGCGCGCCAGCTCCACGAAAGAGCCAGCAGCTGTAGTGGTCGGCGGCTGGGCAGCAGGAAAATCGCCTCCAGATGTCCACGCGTAGTCGTCCAAGTGTGCGATAGGAGTGGCTGCAGCTGCGCCGAGCTGACGGGTCGCACTGCGTACGCCAGGCACACGGGTGACCAGGGAGGCCGCTCCCTGAGCTGCACCCTGAGGAGCGAGCAAGCCGCCACGCGCACGACTAAGTCGTGGCACTGCCGCACTCCCTCGCAGCGCTGCAGAGCCAAGAGCAGGGCTAGTGGCGAGGGCATGAGACCGCTGCCCTAACGCTGCGCCCGCTTCCCCATCAACACTGCTGGATGCAGCCGCTGCGCCGTGGAAATAGGAAGAGAGCCGCCGCGCTGGCGACGGCTGAGCAGCAGGTGCGGCAGCAGCAGCGACGTCTGGGCCCTGCTCCGACGGTTCCGCCTCTACCGCATCGGCCCAGCCAGCGGCAGCACTGCGACGCGCCACGGGCCGCTCCACTGATGTGGGGACTTCGCGCCCGCGCTTGCGGCCGGACAAGCCGCCAGCCTCGTCAGGTACAGCTTCTGACGCCAGGCCGGGGGCAGCTGGGCCTGCTGTTGATGCACGCCGCTCCGCGAGAGCTGCACCTGCAGTGGCTCCGTCCAGCGCGGCACGGCCCATCGACCCCCCGGCGGTCGGAACAAAATAAGGAGACCGCCGTGCCGCTGAGCCACCAGCAGGTGGCGCCGCAGCAGCACCGCTCGCGCTGCGCCGATCATCCGTTGCCGCATCGGGCACGCGCCGAAAGCTCGCAAAAATGTTGGCGTCAACGCCCGGCTGTCCGCCGTCTGCGCCTGTGCCAGTCTGTGGCAACGCTACCGCGGTGGACAACGGTGGCGACGATGCCGCTGCACCGATGGGTGGATCTACAGCAGCGCTGCCACGCGAACGCTGGGGCGACGCGAGAGGCGGTGCCGCCATGGCTGTTGCCGTTGCAGCAAGCGACCTGGTTTCGCCCTCTGCGATGCCCGCATCCACAGTCAAGAGGCGGTCGCTGCGTCCCATCACCCCGAGGGCAGGCGCCGCGGCTGGGGCCAAGCTGCCAGCCTGAGAGTGACTGCCAGCAACAGCAGCAGCCGCCCTGCCTCTCCCCCGACCCCTCCCCGCTCCTCTACCCCTGCCACTCCCGCGGAGCTCCGACGGTTCACTTGCGGCAGGCAGATCAGGCGCGGAATCGGAGGCGGCGGGCACCCCAGGACCGACAAAAGCAGCAGCGCCTGTGCCAGCTGCCCCGCTAGATGCGCACGAGGCGGAGGCCAGGCCACCCCCTGCAGCGCCATCCTTGCCCTCGCCAGCAGCAAGGGCAGCGTGTGTTCCGATGCCTGCCGCCAGCGCAGCAGCCTTGCCGCGCCCGCCACCACCTCGGTCCGAGCTGGGCTTGCCCGAAGCCTTTCCGCTGCCGCTGCTCCCACCACCGCCTCCTGCCCCGCCGAGGACAGCGGAAGCGGAGCCGGCAGAAGTACCAAGCGACGCACCGCTGCCGCTCGAAGCGGTAAACGTAGGCGCAGAGGGCGAGGGGAGGGCGTGCAGGGGAGAGGCCTTGCCGCGACCCCGCCCGCGCGCACCGCCACGCCCTGACCCCCGACCCCCGCGGCTTGCGGCTGCACCGCTTCTACGCCCCTCGCTTGCAGCGCCTCCCCCGGCCTCGCGACCATCAGGCCCCGCAGCCTCGTCCTCGCCGCTGCTGCCGCTGTCATCGCTGCTGCCACTGTCGCCGCTGCCACCGCCGGTCGCTGCTGCTGCTGCCGCGGCGGCAGCGCTGGCGCCTGCGCTGCTGCGCGGGCGGCCAGACCCGCTCGCCCGGCGGCCAGCACGAGCAGGTGGCGATTGGGGCTCTCCATCAGCCTCCTCCGCTGCTGCGCCTGCACCTGCCATCTCCGCCACCCGCCCCTCGCACGTGAGCCGCACCCCTGCCAGCGCTCCGCCGGCGGGGCCTGTCACCACGAAGGAATGCACGGCAGGCGCCGGCGGTGGTGGCGGTGGCAGTACAACAGCCACGGGGCCAGACGTGCCGGCATTAGAGCCCCGCAGCGCAGCAGCGCGCACGCTGCTCACAGCACCACCGGTACCCCCACCCGCATCGTCGTCATCATCGTCGCCGTCGTCGGAGGCCTCATCCACAGCGGCCAACAAGCCACCACTCGCACGGAATCGCGCGTCACCGTCGGAGACGTCGCCAGCGCCCGGGCGAGCTTCGCTGCCGTAGTGCTGCCGCCCTCGACCCGACGGCGCCGGCTGCTCCTCAGCCGCCTGCAGTTGCTGCGCCGTCAGTGCGCACGCCGCAACGCCCGTCTGCAGGGCTCGGTTCGCAGACGAAAACACGCGCCGCACGAGAGCTTCAGGCGCCACCTCGCCGCCAGCGCCCCCGCCGCCGCGCTGGAAGCTGCGCAGGTCGCGGCGCGGCAGGCTGCCCGCCAGGCGCGCGCACGTGTCAGCTGCGTGCTGAAAGGCGGGGGACGGGGTCCACAGGTAGACGTTGCGGCTGCTGCCCGTCGCCAGCAGGTGCAGCGTCGGGTGCACGGCTACCACGGGTGTGATCATGTCAGCCAGGGGGTCCAGCAGCTGCGCAACGACGCGGTACGGCTGACCGGCGCGCGTACCCGTGCAGCCATCACCGGCCCCGCCCGCGCTGCCGCGGGCGCTGCCGATGCCGTCTGGCACAGGCTCTGCGTCGCCATCACCAGCAGCAGCAGCAGCAGCACCATCAGCATCTGAGCCTAAACCTGTGGTGCGAGCATAGCGGACAGACAAAAAGCGGCCGCCGGACTGCGCGTTGGCGCGCGACGACGCCGCGGGGACGTGAAATACGTCGATCGGGTGCAAGGCCACCATATCTGCAGACCCCGCCCCGCCTCCAGCGCCGCGCCCGCCGCCCTGCCCACCCGAAGCACTTGCAGCGAAGGGGTCGAGGTGGCTCTGGTCAGCCAGCGCGCCGCACCCCGAGACCATGGCGTGCCCACCAACGCCCCAGCCCTGCGCTGCGGCACGCAGGCGGGTGCGGCTGAAGGCTTCGGAGATGTAGCGGCCGCAGACTATCGTTTCCTCAGCGGGGTCTTTCGGGTCCCAGGCGGCGCGGAACACGGTCAGGTAGCGCGCAAAGTCGTGGCTGTGCACAATCGCCACGTCGGGCAGCAGGTGCGGCGGGACTCCCGCAGTCGCAGACGCGTCCGTGTCGTCAGAGGCGGCTGCCGCAGCGCCGCGCCTGCCGCCGCCTGCAGCGGCAAGCTTACGGCTGCCGCGCCCGCTGCCCTTGCCGCCGCGGGCAGCAGGTGCAGGCGGCGCGGCGTCTGCTGAAGCAGAGCCTGCCGCGCTGTCAAACGCGTAAGCGCTCCGTGCTGCCCGAGCGTCGCTCCCGCCGCCGCCGTCCGGCGTGCTACCGCCGTCTTCCATGGCGGTTGACGCGTCCTCTCCCGCATCGCCATACACGCCTGGTAGCCCAAACCCGCCGCCCCCGCCACCGCTCGCGCCGCCGCCCACGCCGCCGCTGGCGCCGTTGCAGTCGATGTCCGTCGCGAGCGATATGAGGCTCTTAACGTCGTTCCAGACCCGTAGCCGGTTGTCGGCACACGTCGTGAGCAGGCGCGAGCCCGTGAGTGGGGAGAAAAGGGCGTTGGTGATGACGCGACCGTGCGGCAGCGACACGAGGGGCGAGGCCGCTCCCAGGCCGTCTGCGAGCGCGGCACTCGCGGCGGCCTTTGGTTCCAGCGGGCGCGAAAATGCCGCTGCCCCGGCAGCAGCGCCAACCATGTCACCTCCCCCACCTCCAGGGAGCATGGACATCGCAGCTGGCGACGCAGCACGTAGCGCTGCGGACCCGCCGCTGGCAGCGGACGCAGACGCGTCGCGAACCAGGCGCAGGTCCCAGATCTTCGCGAGCCAGTCGTTGCCTGCGGACACAAGGATATCAGGCGCTGTGGGGTGGTGCTGCAGGCTCTGCACCTTGCACCCCTTCTTGTGACCTTGAAAAACCGCCACCACGCGCCGGTGGCTGCGCGGGTCGATAGCCCAGATGCGTCCCACGTCGTCACCCGCATATATCGGCCCCGTGTACCCGCACGCAGCCGCGCTGGTGCTGCAGCCAGACCCAGCAGACACCGCATAAAACATGCGCCAGCGCGACTCGTCGCCCGTCCAGCCGCCCGGGTTGGCGTCCACGAGCTCCTCCCACGTCTGCCGCTCCAGGTCTTGCAGACGCACGGAGCCGTCGCTGCTGGCGGTGACGATGACGAGCGGACTGCCAGAGGTGATGCGGCCGCCCAGCGACGGCGCGGCGTACCAGTCCCACGCGTTGATGAGCCAGCGGTGGCCCGCATACACATGCCGCTGCTGCAGCTGCCGGCCGCCGGCTGCAGTGGTGCTGGAGCCCGCGGCATTGGACGCAGAGGCGAAAGCGGGGAAGCCAAACTCGGGTGCGAAACCCCCAGCGGCCCCCGTCGTCCCGACGCGGCCGCTGTGCCCACCGCCCCTGCCACCGAGGCTCGCGTCGTCGACCAGGAAGCGCCACACGCCGATCTCGCCGCTCTTGTCTGTCGAGACGAGCACGTCGGGGCGTACCGGGTGAAACCCCAGCGTCGTCACTCGCCGTGTGTGCAGCTTGTAGCACGCGGCGCCCACGCGCCAGTGCGAGCCAGTGTACGCGGAGCTCCGGGCGCCGCAAGAAGACCGGCCTGTGCTGCCAGATAACGCGGAAGCATGGACAGCGGCGCTGCAGCCCCGGTCATGGCCAGCGATAACGGTTGCGGCACTGCCGCTTCGAAGCAGCGCAGCGGCCACAGAAGCGGAACCACGCCATGCTTCTGAATGCCGATGCCCCCGAACTGCGGTTAGCTCGCGATCCCGGAGCAGCTGCAATCTGGATGCGCCTGACTCTGCCGGTGGCAATTCGGTCTCAGACGACGCGGCTCCCCGCGGCAAGATGCGCCACGGACATGTTTGCGTCGTATGGCCGGCCGCCTTGCACAGGTAGCAATTGAAGTTCGGGCAGTCATAGTAGATGGCGCCGACAAAGCCTGCTTGATGGCCGGGCAAACTGCAAACGCGGCAGACGGCCGCTGCGGTGTCGACCAGAGAGCCTGCACTGACAGTGGGCTCGCCAATCGTCGCAGTAGCAGCAGCCCCGTTATGAGAGCCCGAGCCAGTTCCAAGTCGTACGTGCAGGCGAGCTCGCTGCTGCGCCACAGATGCACCCTGGGGCATTTGAGCGCCGCTCTGAGCAGCAGCTTCGTGGGGATGCATTCATGATGCTTTCATGTGCGGCCCCGACACGTTGTTTTCAGTATTTTCCAGTTGCTACACATGTTTCACACGATTCGGGCAAATTATGACTGTAATCGACGGTCGCCGTGTTAAGAAATGTCCAAAGGCAGATATCTCACGAGAGCGACAGAAATGAAAGTTGAATGAAACACTTTTGGGTTTTTGTCGGATTTTTGCGTACGCTGTTTTCTTCACGGCTACTCGGGCATACCATGGATTTGAAACTAAAATGTCCTGCTTGACCCGCATTTTGAAGGCCATATCATCCAAGATGAGCTCCAACGTGAGTGTGGCTTCGTGTTCGCCCGTTGGCCCGGTGGTCTCATGCACTCTGAGAGCGCGTCGCACCACGGAAGCTGCAATCTACGGGTGCTTATGGCATACCTCGAGGTTGTCCATTGATCCGGTTCATTCTGACGCTTCATCAACCGTGCCCCCGCTCTGCAGATCGCCGAGATAAACGAGGGCGCTCCAGGTGATTCTTTTCCGCTCGTGCTGGGGTGGATGGTGCTGCCTTTTGCTCGTGTCTCCACGCGTGATTGCCTTTTCAAACGACTTTGGTTGTATTGCGCGTCATTGCGCTGGAGTGCATGCTGTTCTGCTTGTGATTGGGGTGTGGGATGCCCGCAAGTTGTTGAACGAGACAGCCCGGCCGTTGACGAAGATATTCTGGCGGATGTTTACCCGCTTCAACGTCAAAGGTCGACGTCGCGCCTGCCGTCTTCCATGCTCCTCCTGTACTTCCGGTGCTGCAGTCCCTGCCGTTTTGGCGGAGGAGCCGGCTTCGGCAACGATGGAGGTTGTCGTGCCCGCAAATCAGGTCGCGGCTGCCAACGGCGCGGATGCCTCCTCAGAGGATGCAAGCAAGGTGGTCGTCGACGAGGTGAAGCCCGAGGCCTCGTCAGAGGAGGCAGGTAAGGTCGTCGACGAGGTCAAGGCCGAGGTTGCGTCGTCCGCCGACGCCGCCCAGGAGGAGGCCAGCAAGGTCATCGCTGACGAAGCGAAGGGCGAGGTCGCGCCAGAGGAGGCAAGCAACATCGTCGTTGGCGAAGTGAAGGCCGAGGTCGCGTCTGTGGACGCCGTGGCCACGTCAGACGAGGCAAACAAGGTTATGGAAGGCACCTCCGAAGTGCACGAAGAGGCGAAGGTCGAGTCTGAGAGCAAGCCTGCGGAGGAGGAGCAGCTCAAGGCTGAAGGCGAAGAGGCGGTGATGCAGGAGGCATCCGCGGAGAAGGTCGAGGCCACAAGCGAGCCCAAGCAGGTCGACCTCGAGAACAAGGAGCAGAAGGCCCCGCTCAGCGGCTCGAAGCGCAAGAGGGACACCTCTGACGAGGAGCACGCCGACGTCGACGCCAAGCACCCTCGCCTCGACGAGCCTGCTATCGCCCCCCAGGTGACTGAGTAAGGCCTGCCACCCGATGCACGGGGAGTTGTGATGTGGCCTGTACGCGTGGGTTGCGCCGCTGCGTATTATTGTATCCTCGTTAAGGCCTCGGCTTGTGTCGTGCGCCAGCTGTACCGTTCCGGCTGTTACGCTGTTACAACTTCAAAGTTTGAGGTATGTGCATCCTAGACCACAACACGTATCAGGACCCTTGCATGCAAGCAGGCATCTGTCTCAACAAGAAATTCCTGTGCCCTGCACAGCATGTCCTTGAGCTTCATATTCGCGCAATCGATGCTCGTCGTCAGATTGTCGCGTGTGCGACTTGCGCGAAAGGGTAGTCGACCGGTTGATGACAATTTCGATGCCATCCTGACAACTCGACTCAGTCTTGCCGATAGGTAGTACGAGTTGAAGCGCCAGCATGCGCAAGCGACATGCACGATGTTCCGCTTCAAGCGCGAAACACAGTTGCATTCGAGGCGTTGAACGCCACTCACTACCCCCTGAAAGGCGGTATGGCACGTGCTGGGGTAACCACCGTGATGCGTGTGTAGGGCGCGCAGGGTGCGGGGCGGGGGGGGGGGGGGGGGGGGGGGGGGTCGGAGGATTCGTGCATCGAGCACGCTAGAGCAACCTTGTCCTCGCACCGTTGAAAGGTATCCACGCTTCTATGCTGTAATGTGCAACAACGGCACGCCCGTCAATACCGTGCAAGTTCCAGTAGCGTGCATCTGCAGCAGCGCCATCGTGCAAAGAAGAGCGGAACAGAGCAACATAACGAGCAGTTGGGGCGTAAGGAATCACACGCAATGGGAAGCCCCAACCCCCCGACCCGCCAAATGTAGTTGATTCGAGGAGAAGCCCTCCAGTGGCCAACTAAATGAGCGCACGAATTCCTGCGTGGCGTGCGTGTGCTCCATTGCCCGATCCAGATAGCGAACACCGGCTGGGTAAAGCAGGATTCCTCACCTGTCAGCCGCGCTTGGGGATGTGAGAGCTGCGAAGCAGCGCGCTGCACCACACCGTGCAGTCGCACGCCTCTCATGGTTAGGGTAGCTCTACGCTACTGGATCGCACCGTGCAGCTGCAGCAATTCCTTCTCAGGGTTAGGAATGCCCTAACCCTCTGCACGGCTCGGTCCTCTGTTCCTCTCAGGCCCGCTGCAAGGCAGCCACTGCGATCTTCTGTGTGTTGTTGACCGCCCTCACAGCCGATGCGCAGTACAGCTAACACTACTTTATGCCGTGCTATTGTGTGGCAAGCGCGGGGCACATCACCCTGGCTGCACCGCTTGCAACGAGCCTGCTGGAGGACTGTCTGGCCTCCGCTCGTACACAGCACACCCCATGCGAGAAGCAGGGGCGGCGCACGTCGCCTGCACTCCGCCAGTGCCAGCGGCAGAGTCAGCAACAGCAGCAACAGCAGCGGCGGGGCCTGATTCTTCACCACGCGGCTTTTCCACTGTCTGTCGACAAGTTTCGGGCGCCGCGACGCATGTGTCGCTGGATTGTGCAACGCTATCGATCAGTGGCAATGATTTGCCGTTGGTATGCGGCGATGGCAGCGCCCCTGCTCCCTGAGGCGTGCTGCCAGCGGATAACCCATGTGTCGGGATGCGGGCATCGGTTGCTCGGGTGGACGGTGGCGTCACCAGTCTGTCAAGCTGTCCTGTGGCAGCAGTGCCACCGACAGGGCCACTCCCGCTCACATCAAGAGCCCCAGCCAACGTGTCTCCCAGCGCGCCCGGCCGCGAGCTTTCTTCTGCCTCAGTGCCGCAGGCAGCCTGTGACCCCTGTGCCCGCCTCTGCCGCAGCGCCTGCACGGTGTCGACGCCTCCTGTCGCAGCGTCGTATGTGAGGCACCAGTCGGGCAGCGGCTCCAGCTCCGGTGCTGGCACCTCCGCTACAGCCGTCGGCGCGCGTGCGGCTGCGCGCTCCGAGGAATGCGGCTTTTGAGAGCGGCTCTGCTGTTGCTGCTCGTCGTCGTTGCTGTGAGCCGGGCCAGGGGAGGAGCGCCACTCAGGGGCATCAGAAGCACTCGCCGCGTTCATCGGCTGAAAGGATCGCAACGGGCCTGCTACAGGTGTCGCTACCTCCAACTTCGGCATGCCAGCGAATTCAATGTGTCGCTTAAACCGCCCCCACAGGCGCGTGGGACAACAGCAGCCCACGATTGCGTCCAGCGCGTTAAGCACGCCGAGCTCGTCCAGTATCAGCAGCAGCGTCGTATACGTTTCTCGAGCCGCCCACAGAGCCAGTACAACACCGAGCAACAGCACGACCTGCACCTGCGGCGGCAGCTCCATCCAGTTGCGCAACAGCGGCTGAACGAAGCTGCTCCACATCGATGCTGCCGGTGGTGGGACGGGCATTCTGGCCAAGAAGCACACCAAACACGCGATAGATAAAGGGTGCCCTGCCTTAAGGGAACAGATACACAAGAGACCGGGCTCAAGTGCCCGAGAGGACGCCAACGAGGCGACGAGGAAGTGTCAAGCTTTTCTTGTCATCCACAGATGGCATCGGTTGTGCCAGCTTACGGCGAACAGCGCGGGCACGACTTGCGCCAGCATGCGTAATGCCACGGCGCAGCGAACACAAGCGCGCGAGGCACATCTCGAATGGTGATTCGATCGACGAATGAATTTCTTCATCGATTCTACCGCAGACTCGTTGCCTCGCATCAGCCTCAACACGCCCTGCGCCCGGATGTCAAACGTGAGTTGCGTGTGTGGTCTTCAGATGGTTCAGTGCGTTTTTCGTTTCCTCGTGAGCCTTACAGCGGTCGTGATTTCCGCATCAGCGGTAGATCCTGTGTGCTCTGACGGCATTTGCGCTTCCGGCTCCACCAGTGACACTGATATGGCGGCAGCAGCTGCAGCTGGCTTCCGAGCCATCCGTGTGCGTGCTCCTGGTCCGCCGTCCGTTCTTGGCGTTGAGGCTGTCGCTGCTTTGCGGCCTGCCGCGCGACAGCTGCTCATCCGCGTCGGCGCAGTGGGCATTAACCCGGTGGAGACGTATATTCGCGCCGGAGCTTACGCGCGCCCGCCATCTTCGTTCCCGTACACCCCAGGAAACGATTGCGCGGGCGTCGTAGTGGAGAAGGGCCCAGCGTGCACCCGCTCGGATGTGAACGTCGGAGACCGTGTTTACACGCTCGCCACCGCGACAGGCTCGTATGCAGAGTACACTCTTGCTGATGAGACGATGGTCCGGAAAGTGCCAGAGCCCATCTCGCTGGTGGAGGCCGCAGCGCTGCCCACTCCCTTCTACACCGCTTACCGGGCACTGTTCCACCGCCTCAACGTGCGGCCAGGACGCACCATCCTGATTCACGGCGCAACAGGGGCGGTGGGGCTCCCATGCCTGCAAATGGCCAAGGCTTTTGGTCTCACCGTCATCGGCACCGCTGGCAGCGACGCGGGGGCGGCGGCCATCGCTCCTCACTGCGCCCATGTGCTCAGACACGACAGCCCACCCGCAGCCGCAGGCACCGGCAGCAGCACCGGCGGCGCCGACCCCGCGGCCGGCCCAGTCGCCAACGCCGCGCTCGTGGACGCGGTGCGCGCCGCGACGGGCGGGGCGGGCGTACACTACGTGGTTGAGATGCTGGGCAATGCGAACCTGCATACTGACCTGCAGCTGGTGCGCAAGGGGGGCGCCATCGTGGTCGTGGGGTCGCGCGGCAACGCGTGGATTTCCCCCCGTGATTTCATGCGCAACGAGGTGACCGTCACGGGCGTCATGCTGTTTGAGAACACACCCGAGGAGTGGGCGGAGGCCGGCGCGTTCATTGACGCGGGCCTGACCGCGGGCGTCCTGAAGCCGGTGATCGGCAGCGTGCATGCGGGGCTGGACGGCGCGCCAGCGGCACACGAGGAGGTCATCAGTCACTCGGGCAAGGGCGCGCACGGGAAGATCGTGCTGCAGCTGGGCGAGGAGGCTGAGCTGAAGGCGTAGGCGTGGACGCGAGCGATCACGGCTGCTCATGCATCGATACACATGAGCTGCAGCGATAGAGTGTAGGCGGGTGGTCGTGTCACACACGAGCGGCTGAGTAGTACGTGCAGCCTGAGACACTTACACCGTTCGATTGCCTTCCAACGAGTTGCGGCAGCTCGTACCTCCGTTGTGGCTTCCGTTATTAGCTGCCGTCCTGAGGGAGCACCCTATGCTCATGTGTGTTCACTTCAGAAGTTTCGAAGCGTCCAATGCTTTAGCTCTCGCGATCGCGCAGTTTTGGTCGTCATCAATGTAGCGCTCCTTCAGCTCAGCATCTTCGATTTCGATCAAATCAATAGACGCAGAAGACACGACAGTTCGGACAATTGGCTGCACTCATGAGCTACAGCGCTACAGAGCGCTTTGAACACGAAAACGCACATAGGCATGTTACGTATACCTCGGCGACGTGGTGGCCGCGGCGTCTTACCATGCATGAGCTCGACCAGTTGACAAAAACGCGCAGCATTACTGCGGGACACGCGACAATACGCAGTCATGTTCAACGATCGTGCAGGCAACGCAAAGCTTACTGCAAAACGGAGTGTCTATGGCTAGAAAACTGCTCTAGTGTCGCTAGCTAGGGGTGTGGCTCTAGAGGCATGCAGGGAAGTCACAAATGGCCTACGCAGCTGCACCTGCACAGAGCCTGCGCTGTCAGTGCGACGCATATGCAGCCGTGCAGGCAGCGGGCGGGCAGCGCACGCCGCGGTGGCTGCTTCAGCTCGCTGGCGGAAACAGGTGCGGGTATCTGCAGAGGTGCGTCACCAGGGGCGAAAGGGACGCATTCGTTGAGTCGAGCCAGACATTAGACAACGCCAACCAGAGGGGATCGCCGTGGACACCCAGGGCCCTTCGCACGCTCCACCGATGCGTATCTGTGTGCTTCACTCACCCCTCGCGGGTCACGGGGTCCACATCCGTGATCAAGAAGCGGTGGCCGAAGATCGGGGTGACCTCGCCGATGCGGAAGTCCGCTGGGCTGTAGTGCTTGCTCGTGAAGGGATTGCGGTACTTGGACCGCTTGAGAAACACGCCGCCCCTGACGCCCGAGTTGGCGATCTGCGGTCATCAGGAAAGGAGGGCGCAAGCACAGCAGAGGGAGAGGCGGAACAAGTGGGGCAGCGCATGCATTGCCTGTTGGTGGCAGGTTTGTCTGATAGGCGGCCACGAGTGGCCATGTGATCGATAATCGCCGGCCGTGGCGAGACGCAATAATCGATAGCCGGTGAGCCTGGCCGTCCCTGGACACCGTCTATTCGGGACTGTGGTGCATGCCCCGACCGCCGCCTGCCGTTCGCACGCACTCACCCCCGCCTCCAGAATCTGAAGCGTGTCGTCTGCCGGGAAGAGCGCCAGCGTGAACCTGCGCTCAGCCGCCAGCCCGCTCGCTGCTCCGTCCAGGCGGGCATACAGGCGATAGACCGTGCCGTCAAAGGCGAGGAACTTGCTCAAGTCGGGACGCGGGGCGCGCACGTCAATCGCCATGCAGTTGCGCAGGCTGTCGTCCTCGTCGCCGAAGCCGTTGTGCGGCGGGATCGGCACGGCGGACGCGTCCTCCGCCTCCGCCGGCTCCTCCACGTTCGGCGGCTGCGGCGCTGCACCGTATGCCGCGCTGCGCGCCTCCTCCCCCTCATACCAGGCCCGAGTCTTGTCGTCGCAGGCGCGGATCTGCGATGCAGGAGAGTGAGAGTGAGGCAGGCGGACACACAAGCATCGGGTTGAAATCGAAAGGGATCAGTCAAATTGCAAATCGATAGCCTGAAAAACAAAAGCTCGAGTGCTCGCCTCCTGCGGCTGCGATGGCGCCTCACCTGAATGGGTCTGCCAAAGATGGTGAGGGTTGAGCCGATGCGCAGGTCGCGGGGCCGCAAGTACACGTCAGGCCGCTCGCTGGGCTTGTGCACGCTGCAGCGGCGGCAGAAAGGATGCGGACAACGGAGGAAATGTGATGGGCAGGAGGATGTTGCGAGCAAGAGGCACGCAATTCATCACCGCGACACACAGCGATAGCCGCACGCCCGAGGCCGCACCCACACAACCGCTGCCCACCCCACCCCCACACCGCAAAACCACAGCCTGCAGACCCCCAACCCGCAGCACGCACCGCGCCGCCTCGTAGTCCAGCGGGACAGCCATCTTCTTCACGAGCGTGGCAGAGCCGGGACCCAGCCCGTCGTTGCGCGCCGCCACGCGCCGAATCTCCGCCTCGTCGTCCGCCAGGAAGTACTGCAGCACCAGGTGCGCTACGTCCCCGTGCTCCGCGCCGCTGTTGTCCCACAAGCACGCAAACTGCAGCACCTTCCCGTCGTGCTCCTGGAAGCGCCGGCGGGCCTCGGGGTCGCGCGTGAACTTGCCTAGGCGCGCCTCCGCATACTGCTTCGCAGGGTACATCATCCGGTGGTGCCCAGTCTCGCTCTTGCCGCTGCGCAGCGCCTCAGACGCAAGACGCTCCGTCACCACATCGCGCGGCACGGGCTCTGCCTCCGGCTGCTCCAGCCCCCGGGCCGCCATCCACGCGCGCGTCAGTGCGTCTGCGTCGTAGATGCGGTACCCGCGGCCGTAGGCGCGGATGGTGTTGCCCACCACCAGGTCCTCCCAGCTGTAGAAGCACTCTGGCGTGCCGTCGCGGCCCACGTCACCCGCGCCCGGCGTCACGCGCAGCGCCGGGTTCTGCGTTGCGCTGTGGGTCAGCTCGACGCGGCCACGGCGGGCGGGGCTGCCCGCGACGCCGCTGCCGCCCGTGCTGTCAGCCAGGGCGCGCGGCAGGGAGGCCGCAAGGTCAGCGTCCCCGCCAGACGCTGCCGCGCCGCCCTCGCCAGCCGCGCCCGGCTCCCAGCGCGGCAGGCGGTGCCGGCGCAGCGCGGCGCCCTGCCACAGGCCCGAGTTTTCGAGCTTGGGCTCTGTCATTTCGATGCTGCCATCCGCCGTGTAGTAGCAGATGGCGAAGCGGCGCACGCGAGCGGCCTCCGCGGCGCTGTCTGGCACGCCCTCCAGGCTGTACGCGAAGACGCGCAGCACCTGAAAGCGAAGCGGGGGGTGGGGGACGAGAGGGGTACACAAGCGAGGAATGAAACAGTGAGCGGCAAGTGAGGGAGTGCAGGGGTGAAATGTGGGCAGGCATGCAGGGGCGGAGGAAAGGATCGCACCGGACAAGGCGGCTCGGTGCTGCAACTGGCGTAGGAGGCGCGACTGACGGCTGCGAGCAGTCGCAATGCAATGAGCCGCAGTCGCACTCGGGCGCGTGTGGCTCTGCATCCTCCATTTAACCACCTCTGAAGCCACGGCGAATGTGTGCGCGCAAAATACCAACGGGGCGTTGAACGTACTCAAGCCCCACAGGAAAGTTGATAGCTGCACTGTCGGGTTGGTGTGGCGCCACCCGCGGAGGCGCCGCTCATGGAAGGGAGCACGGCGGCCATTCGAAGGGGGTTGGCGCAGTCAGGAGGCGTGCACGCATCAGCATCCACGGACAGACGAATCACCCTCGGGTGCGCGCATCAGCAACGACGGCAGCTGCACGAAGAAAGACCCATGCGTGCATCGGCCGCGCTGCCCCGCGCTGGAAACAGCTGTATCAGCAGGTGACAGCCGCATTCGCTGCCCGTGTGTGCGACTCACCGTGTCTCCAGTCACAGGCTCAGGCACAGCCGTCGCGCCGCCCGCAGCCCCGCTCACGCCAAACGCCCCATCGCCACTGTCACGCGAGCCCAGGGATGGTGCAGCCGCAGCCGCGCGGCCGTCGCGCCTGGTCAGCATCATCGTCTTGGCTGCCGCAGGAGGCATGTGGGCGCTTGCGCTCGAGGTTGTCCAGCTGCCCTTCAGCACTCCAGAGGTGCCCAAGACGCCGCCATCCCTGCTCGGGCTGCCCGGACCAGCGGTGGAACCCGTGGCGCCGAGGCTTCCGGCCGCTCCAGAGCGCTCCTGCAGGTCAGAGAGCAGGGCGGATGGCGAGGTAAGTCCTCGCGGGATCACGAGGACGCCTGTTGGTGAGTCACAGCGCCGCGCGTGACGAACCTTCTCCAGACCAAACCGGCGGCCAGAAGGGTCCCGGGTTGTAGTGAAGGTTTGAGTCTTTGCGCGAGGTTGGTACGGATATGTCGTTTGATGGAAGTGAGGCAGAATTGACGGCAGCTCATCTGACGGTGGCGGGGCAGCGAGAGGCGCAAGTCCTGTTCCGTACGTGCGGTTGGTTGTCTCCATGGCAGCAAGTGGATGAACGGCAGGGAGAACAACGTCGCAAAGCGCTGATTGGTGGGCGGCGGCGGTTCGCGCAACGCAGCGTCACTCGCTGGATAAGAGAAGTTCAACGACGAGTCCGATGCTCCAAATTGGCATACACATCGACAGCGCTTGTTAAATTTGCCTGAGTGCTGTGCGGTTGTCATGGAACGTGTGCATAGTGTGATTCCGCAAAATCGCATCCCGTGGACGGTCAGATGAAACCTGAAATGGGGGAGCGTACTCCACTCCTTCCCGCCAGCGTTCTTGCCGCAGCTTCTGACACAAATTGTTGCTGTTGATCTCGTGTCGGAGGTGAGCGCGTTCGTGAAGCTGGGACGAGCTCCAGTTCCTGCGAAACGAACTTTGCATCCTCCCGACGACAACTCCGGCGGACCGCTAACTGATACGTGCTTCTGCTCCCACGCCTGGGCCCGCCCTTCCGTCTGCAGTCAACCCGCTCAAAATGAAGGCTGCCCTCGTCTTTTCCGCCATTCTGGCCACTGCGGCCGCACAGCCCAGTGAGTATCACAATTGCATATCCGCGCGGTCGCGATTGGATTTGCGCCTGCTCCGCTTCGACGGGCGGTTCGTGGCTGGCTTCGGGCGCTGATGCTTTGTCGCGATGCCTGCTTGCGACAAGTCGGGGCGACGGGAGCCACCGCGTCTGCTGCCGCGCGTTTTGCTGAGTTGCCGGCGCTCAGATTCGCCGGACACACGTGCTCATCAGCGGTGCCTTTTCTCCGTTTTCCGCGTCCTTGCACTTGCAGACATCGCCAACGACTGGTCCTCGTTCGTGATCAGCGACTTGGTGCAGAACCAGGGCAACTACGAGCTCGCCAACGGCGACCTGTGCTGCAGCGCCGAGGCGACTGACTGCCAGGTGCAGGTGCAGAGCCAGGGCGGCCAGGTGTACTGGTCCCTGTCCCAGAACGCCACCACGCAGGTGTTCGGCGCGGCGTACCAGCCCTACGCCATCGTCTCCGACTACAACCGCCACCGGGAGTTCGCGGTCGACGAGAACTTCGTCTGCCAGTCCTTCTGCCCCATGCCCGGGCCCATGGAGCCGTACAACGTGCAGGTGAGGGCTGCTGCTGCCTGCTACTGCTGCTGCCGTGTTTGTGTGAGCTGGCCGTGTCGTGCGGTGCTGACGGTTGCACACATCGTGTCCACGTCCACTGTCTCCCACGGTCTTCCCGATGTGCCAACGCGTCTCCGCCGGTCGCTTTTCTCTTTCAACCTCCGTTGCAGGGCTACACCGACATGGGCAAGGCCAACATCTGCACCGACACCGGCGCGTGCGTCGACACGGAGCTGTGGCAGCAGCTGACGGTGTTCCCCCTGGGCAACATCACCATGGAGGTGAGGCCTTCAAGGAGGGCACTGCGGGGGAGCTGTGGGACTGCGACGGAGCTGTGGAGCTGCAAGGGAGCTGTAGTGTCTGCGCGGGAGCTGTGGGGGCTGCAAGGGCACGATGGGGCCTGTGGGGGCTGTAAGGGAGTTCTGCCGCACGGGTGCTGTGATGTTGCGGTGCGGGGGTTGCCCGCAGGAGAGAGTCACCGTAGAGAAACCGCAGTGTCATGGAGCAACCACGGTCTCCCCTATTGCGATGCTGCCTACACACCGTCAACGCGCTCTCCGTGCTTCATTGTTGCGGTCTCCGTTCCCCCACTCACTCTGTTGCCTCGCAGATTGACAACATCTACGTCAACCAGACCAACTACAACAACGCCATCCCCGGTGAGTGGCGCTGGCGTGGGTGCGCGCGACGTTTCGTTGCATTGATTGCTTGCGGGACTTGATTCACAAGCTGCAGAGTAGCAGCACTGCTCTCGCTTGTGGTTATCTGCGCTCGCGAGGATGCTCGCTTGTTTGCAACGTCGCCACGCTCATCGTATGACACCTTCACGCCTCGCCTGTACCCGCCTCCCGCCTTCCCCCCTCCTCTTCCTGCAGTGATTGAGATCGACACCCTCACCCCCTTCGGCGAGTACATCGGCCAGAGCAACACGACGTACCAGAATTTCGTGGCGGGCCCCCAGAGCCCCAAGTGGTTCAACGTGTCCGGCATCGACGCGTGCCAGGAGAACAGCCAGTGCAACTCCAACACGCTCATGATGCACCGCATCCAGACGCGCTCCAAGGCCGCCTTCCTGCACCACTTCTTCGCGGCGCGCGTCGCCAAGGCGCAGAAGGAGGCCAAGGAGGCGCAGATCAAGCTCGCCGCCCTCACCGCGTCCGCGTAAACGTCTGCTACGCGTCCGCCTGCGCGCTGCGTGCGCGCGCCCCGAGCGTGCTGCTGCGCCCTCTCGCGGACTGGCACCGACAACCGCTCCTCCCACGTTTGAGGGCCGGCGCTCGCACGCTTGTGACCCTATTGCAGTGACGCTGCCGCGTCTCCTTCCTTGTTGGTGGTTCTACCGGTTGTGCTGCATGAGCTGTGGTCCGCACGAGGCCAGCGTTGCGGCGCAGTCCCCAGTTTGGCGGGTTGCTCTCAACATCAAATACGGAAGAGTGACGAATTCATTGGGGCACACGGGCAGCTCCAGGCGTCAGCTTTGTCAGTGCTTACTGATGCTCAGATATCGCTGGACAAGTAGATGCCGTCAAACGCCTCGCTTGAACTACTGACGTGCACCCTAACAATCATGCCACCATAGTGGCTGCATGCTCGATCCTATCGCGCCACTTGCGCGATCTGGTTGCTCAGATATCTGCTTTCGTGTAGCGAACTCGAGCCTTCGTTGACATTCGACCGTGGACTACCAAGTCATCCACCAAGGCTTCTAACTTCGCTGTGGCCGATCCGGTGCATCGTAGATTCGACGTCGCAGTGTACGTTTGACTTCAAGCAGCGGCATGTATCATGTTCACAATGTGGGTTCGAAGTGAATCACAATCGATCGGGTTCAAGTCTGGAGTGCCACCTTGTGAAACATTCGAAAGCTACGAGCTGCGATTCGGAAATCCGAATGAGATCGAGTAGCCAGCGGCGCGCCACCGCTGTCGAGCTCCGCGCGCAACAAAAAGCGTGCATGTGCGCAAAGGAGAGCGTGATGCGACCTATCGAGCGAGGTTGCGACCTTGACTTCAAACCGGCAGAGCCGGTGCAGGTGTACGCTGCAAGCGCCAGAGCGGCCGATCCGATTACCGCAGACGATCCACCAAGCGGTGGTCCCCTACTGGCTAACGAGTGTGGCTGGTGCAAGCAGCAGGCCGCCATGAAGCTTGCACAGGCGCAGGCTACGTGTGGTTGGAGTGCGGTGACGCGACGCAGCTTTTTAGTCGCGGCCCCCGCAGCGTTCGTCGCCGCGCAGTGTGTCACCGAGAAGCGAGTCTCGGTGACACGCCATGGTGGACGCGCCTCAGAGGCCGCTCCAATACCTCGCAGCCCTCGCTCTACAAGCTCGGCTCGCTGACCCAGCCAGCCATTCCCCAGGGTTTCCCTCTCTCACATGCATCTATCAACCAAGCGCGGGCGCCGGCGCGACATACAGGAGAAGCTCTCCCTGCCGAGCGGGTACGTTGTATTCTAATATAGAGTTCGCCCACTGGGGGCTCACACAATGGATGCGGGACGGGGCTGGGGACTGCAGTATTAGGAAAAGACGCGGAAGGGGGAGAAGCACGACAGAGTGTGAAAAAAGCGGCGGGCTAATGCAAGCGAGCACGCTGAGAAGGAGAAGAAACGACGGCACTGAGCACCCCAGCACTGCGCGCAATCGCACAACTGCAACAGCAACCAAACTCACGGTTGAGGGATGTCGCCGGCGGCGAGGGGCACCGAGTACGCCACGGGGCCCACGTGCTGCGGCTGCGGGGGCATGCCCTGCGGCCCGAAGCCCATGCTAGGGCGCGGCACGTGCCCACCAGGCCCAAACCCGCCCACGGGCGAGGGGCCGCTGCTCCACGGGCCCGCGCCCGGCCCCATCGGGGGCGGCAGCTGGCCGCCCATGTGGTGCGGCGGCATCCCACCGGGGTATGGTGGGCCCATGTACGGACCGGGCCCACCGAGGGACATGCGGCGCGGGTCGCCGCCGGGGAAGAACATGGGACCACCGGGCCCGACAGACTGCGGCGAGAACTGGCCCGCGCCACCCATGCTCGCGCGGCGGGCGTGCTCCGCGGCCATGGCCTGCTGCTGCGACGCCATGGCCTGCGATTGCGGGCTGGCGCCCATGCCGTATGGCGAGACGTGCGCTGGAGACGCGACGCTGCCGCGACCGCTGGCGGAGTCGGGGTCGCTCGAGCCCACGTGTGCGGTGGCGGAGTGGGTTGCAGACGCCAGCGGCGGAAGCTCAACGCCCGTCTCCGTTGCGGTGGGCGAGGTGGGCAGGAGCCGCGGCTGCACCAGCGTGACAACGGTGGCGCCAGGGGACGTCGCGCCTGCGAGTGACTCACGGCGCTTGCCAGCAACACCGTCGGTAGGCGACGGCCCCAAGGCCACGGGGTTTGCGCCGCCAGCGGTGGTGGAGGAGGGCAGGTCGCCAGCCCTGAGCATCGCATCGTCGACGGCTGCTGGGGAGCTCGCTGCCTTGAGGCGTGCCTCGTAGTCTGGGCCCCACAGCGCGTTGGGGAAGCGCTTGTAGCCGAAGATGCTGGCCGGGAAGCCGCAGCAGCACATGAAGAAGGCGATCAGGAACCACGCGGACACGAACCAGTACAGCGAGTTAAGGGTGCTGCAGCACACGGAGCCCGTCAGCCGCGTGATGTCGCTGTTGAGCGTCTCGCAGCTGAACGTGTTGCCCAGGTCGCCCACGAAGGTGCCCATCGTCGCCCCAACGTTCACGCCGAACGACTTGGCGATGTTGGTGATGGCCGGCCGCGGCTGGATCTCGCCTCCGTTGAACCCGTCGATGGTGCTGTTGACGAACGCCCCCGGTACGTTCGTCATCGCGTGCTGCACCTGGCTGTACACGCCGGAGAGCGCGTTGGGGAAGTCCGCGCAGGTGCCGAAGAGGGCGCCGTACACCTGCGGCAGCGCCACCGTGAAGTTCTGGTCCTGCACGGAGAAGCGGCAGCCGCTGGGGGTCCAGGTGGCGCTGGGGAGGGAGCTGCAGATGGACTGCTCGCTGCCCGCCAGGTACGTGTAGCCGACGTTGAAGGCGCCGCGGCAGCCGTCCGCAGCGCCCATGACGATGGGGAAGAAGAGGGCGCCCGCGAAGATGAAGATCCAGGGGAGCGTGCAGCAGATCCAGAAGCCGCTGCAGCAGGTGGGGATGCGCTGCCAGCGCTTGCCGCACAGGCCCACGGCGCCGCAGCAGCCCAGCAGCGCGATCAGCAGCGGGATGAGGAAGGGCAGGAAGAAGATCTGCTCGCGGGACAGCGGGATGCTGATGTTGGGCACCCCTCCGCCGCCGCTGCCACTGTTGGACGAAGAGCCCAGCGTCTTCGCCAGGTTCAGCGGCTTCTTGTTGAGGTCGTCAATCGTGTTGACGATGCAGCTGTCCGTCACGCACAGGCGGCTGCCGCTCCAGCGGGTGCCCGCCGCGTCGTTCCACACCGTGCCGGTGGTGCCCGCCTCAGACGGCGGAACCGTGTCCATGTTGAGCATCGGCAGCTTCGTGATGAAGTAGATGCTCCCCGCCTTGGCGTAGGAGGGGTCAGTGATCACGTCCACGTACTTCATGTTGTCCGCCACCAGCTTGCTGATGTTGAAGGAGACCATCGTGGAGTTCATCACATCGTTGACAAAGCCCACGAACGCCTGCGCCACGCCCGCGACCTGCGACACAACGCCGCCGAGGTCCGTCTGGCTCGCCAGGGAGGCGCGCGTCAGCAGGGGCAGGTTAGCGGGCAGCGTCACGTAGAAGAACGTCTCAACGCTGTTGATCATGCGGTCAACCGTGTCCAGCGTCCCGCTGGTGCTCGCGCGCACAGACGAGATGGAGTCGTTGAAGGTGGTGAGCTGGGTCTTGATACTGGAGAGATCGACCGCCCCGACGGCGGACAGCGCCGTGTTGATGCTGCTGTTGATACTGCCCAGATTGAGGCTGGATGGGTCAAGGTAACCCTCGAGGCTACCCAGCGCGGTGAGGCTGCTGTTGATCGGAATGGCGCCAAGGCTGCTCTGGAAACTCGTGATGCTGGAGCTGAAGCCAGACACGGAGGGCGTGCCCGCCACGGTGGAGGAGGCAGAGTTCAGAGCAGTCTTCAGGCCGCCCAGACCGGCGAGGGTGGCATCGGGGCCAGCTGCCACGTAGGCGACCAGCGCGTTCATCGCGTTGGTCCAGTCCGTCTGCTGGAAGGGGCACGTGCCCAGGCCGCCGCCGGTGCAGTCCGAGGGGTTGTTGCAGGTGGTAGCCCAGCTCAGGGTGCAGCGCGGAATGCCCGCCACGCAGTCATTGATGGCGCTGCAAGGTGCGCTAGTACCGGTGACGGCCGTGCAGGCGGTGTTGGTGTTGCGGCACCGGTAGGTGGTGCTGTAGGTATTGAGGTCGGTCGCGGCGGTGCCCACCGTGGTCTTGAGCCCCGCCACCACCGTGTTGAGGCTGCGAAGGTCGTTCAAGTTCTGAGTGCTGGCGACAAGGTTGGAATCCCACACCGAGGTATTGACCTGCACCAGCGACGCGCGCATGCTGCTGATATTGAAGGCGCTGCGCGCCGCGTCTGCCGCCACCAGCGACGTCTGCACGCTGCTGAAGTTGACGGGCGGGTTGTTGATCTGCGCCTGCAGGCTGTCCACGAGGGACAGATACTGCGTGATGTTGGGCATGCTCCCAGCAAAGTTCGTCAAGTTTCCAAGACTGTTCTGGAAGGTGGCGATCTGCGAGCGCGAGGATTGGTACGTGCTGTTCACCGTACCGAGCATGTCCGTCACGCTCGAGAACGCAGACGGCAGGCGCACGATGGTGTCGTTCAGCTTGGTGATCTGCGTGATCACACCGCCCATGCACGTGATGATGTTGCCGATGCCGTCAATCTTCCCGAGCTCCACCTGCACGACCGTCACGTTGGGCATCCCCGTCAGCAGCGTGGTGTTGAAGGTGACGATGGCGGCGCGCACGGGGGCGAGGGAGACGCTGTTGATCGCGTTCTGGATGGACACGATGGATGCATTGAGCGTCGCCGTCGAGGGCACGCTGCTCAAAGCCGCCTGGATGGAGTCGAGCTCGCCGATCAGGCTGTCCAGCAGCCGCGTGGAGCGCAGGTTGTTGATGCGCGTGTTGAGTGCGGCAAGGTTGTCGGCTGTGACGGACAGATCACCCACGAAATTGAGATTCGTATTGATGCTCTGGAGCTGGGTCAGCAGGTTGGCGCGGTTGGTGGCGCCCGCGTTGTCATCCATGCTGTGCGCCAGCAGCCCCTGCAGCGACGGGTTGCCCGTGGCCGCGGCGGTGGCGGTCGCCTGCGAGGGCAGCTTGGTGGTCGCATTCGTGAGGTCGGCGGCCACGGAGGGGAGGCCAGACGTCGTGTTCTTGAAAGCGGACAGGTACCCGTCCATCGTCGTCATGTCCGCGTTAGCGGCGCTGACGGAAGCGTTCAGGGCGCGAGTGGTGCTGTAGAGATCCGTCAGGTTGCCGCGCAGGTAGCCCGTCAGCGGCTTGGTGCTGACCAGCGTGTTGGTCAGTGAGCCGAGGTCGGCCTGCAGGCTAGACGCCGTGTTCTTCACAGTGACCAGCGTGCCGTTGGCGCTCGCCAAAAAGTTGAGCAGCACGGCGGGGTCAGGGAGCGACGTCTTGACGCCGTTGATGATGCAGTGGGTGTCGCTGGCCACCTGCCGGATGTCCACGGTGCTGGCGATCGTCTTGTTCATGTCGGAGAGGAGTGGGTACACGGCGTCAGCGGCCGCAGACACGACCAGGCTGCGCAGCGGCGTCTGCACGCTGCGCACGGTGCTGACGAAGCCGTTGGGGCTCGTGGCGATGTCCTTCATGCTCTGCGTGAGGCCCACGTTGCCGCGCAGCTGGCCCACGGTGATGAACACCATCACGAGGATGACGTACACGAGCATGCAGATTCGTGCCGCCCAGCGCGCGCTCGGCTTATAGCCCAGCTCGAACTTGGCGTTCTTGGAGGTGTCCGTCAGCAGCGCCTCAATCTCGGAGAAGCCCAGGCGGAAGCGCTTGAAGGCGTAGGTCGGGTAGCGCTTGCCGCAGCAGCCTGCAGGCGCGGGGCAGCGAACGGGAACGAGCGGGGGGCCGTGGGAGGGGGAGTGCGAGGCGGAGTGTGATGGGCATCTAGAACACTGCAGCGTCCCCCGCGCGCATGCGCACGAGAAAAACGCTGCCTAGACAGCGCAGCACGCTGCGAGCCAAGAACGGCACTCACCACCGCGGATGCAGCAGCAGCAGAGGCGGCCGAACATGAAGAAGGCGCTGCCGAGGATGCACACGATCGCCATCACGAAGCCGAACACGGCGTACCCCGCCAGGCCCTGCACGTAGTTAGCCACGTTGCTCGGCGTGTTATCCGCCGGGCCGCTGGAGCCGGTGCCGATGATGTCGGAGGAGAGCTTAGAAATATCGAGGTCGAGAGTGCATGACTGGTTGGCGTACGCGGGCGCCTTGGCGCTGCCGTCGCCGTAGCACGAGAAGATGTGGTAGTCCGCCAGGTTGGAGGACACCTGCGAGGCCGAGGTGAGCGAGGGACGGGCGGAAGCGGCGCAGATGAAGGTGCGGGCCGCATGGCTCCCTGGAGCTGAAGCAACGAGAGGGGCGGAGAGGCCGACCGGCAGAGGCACACAAGAGCCGGACGCTCCCGCCCACTCGCGGGTCAGGAGGCCCTCAGCGGACCGACTGCACCCCCGCCTGCTGATGGTGATGGGGGTTACAGCCCATAACACTCAGCCCAACGCGCGCCACGCCCAAACAACAATCACAGCACGTACCTTCTTGCCAGCACGGTTATAGCGAGGCAGGTTGCTCATAATATTCACGTCCGCGCCCTGCAGGCACGACAAAGTCACTTCAACAACGGGTTGGCGTTCTCGGTCCTTCAAGTCCGCAGCGCCGCACTGATGCAGGCGGGCCCTTGAGCATTTCAGGGGTAAGGAGCGAGCGATTTTATGCCCGTGTGCATCAACAAGGGGGAGGCGCGTCCATTGTCCATTGCGCTGCTCGTACAAAGTCGACGTCGCCAAGAGAAACCCGCCCCCGCAACCCCCGAGTCAATGTCAGGCGCCCGGGTTAAGCTCACATCTGCGCACACTTCACAGCTAACAGGGCCCTTGCCAGTTGCGAGGCAGGGAGTTTGGCCAGCGTCGGCGACTCCGCAGAGCGCCAACGCCGCGAGCCCACACAGAGCTCTCATGTCGAAGAAGTGCCTTGACGAAGTAGGGGTCACTGTGTCGGCGGGTCTAGCTGGCGTTGTACGGTGCGAAAATCTCGAGCACGCAGCCCGTGCACACAGCCAACAATTGCGTGGGATCACACACGACAGAAGGCCGTGTTCGGTTGCGAATTGAAAACTGAAACCGACGGGGATCCGTCCCTCTGTTTCCACGACTTCAGGCGAGACGCGAAAGTTGAAGAGCTTGCAAGTCACGTGCTGCAAAGCACACCGATGGCACATGAGGCGGCAGCAGTAACACAAAAACGACGGTAGAAGTGGCGGGGGGCTTTGCCAGCGCGTAAAATCGTCCGCCGAATCTTCGAACCGTTTGCTCTCAGGGTGTACGAAACTGTGTATACCACACTTACGCGACGCTGCCAACACCTCACTGCATTGTAGCGGAGCTAACTGGCTTGACATAATGATCTCTGGAGCGAAGCGTCGTGCGCCGCTGCCACCATCGTGTGCTGCGCCTCACCCCGCGGCTGCGAGCTCCAGCGCAATGCTGTCGAAAAGCTCGCAGATGAGCACGTCCTCCTCTTTCAGCGAAGCAGACTTGGTGCGTACCTCGCCGCTGGCCGCAGGCATGCCCGCCCTGCAGATGACCGTGGATGTATTGATGTTCGGGGAGACTCCCCTGAGATCAGCCGAGCAGCGCCGGAGATCGACTGCATTGCGACCGCATCGTCGAGTTCATTGGGACGCATGCCGCGACTGTGCTATTGACGTGTCTTGAGTGTGCGGTTGATCTCAGTGGGCCGTCAGCGCACCCTTTTTCGCGCGAACGCGCCCATGGGACCGTGATTGCCCCTAAGCCCCTCCCCACGACGCCGCATCTCCCCGCCCTCTGTCTCTCGTGCGTGTGCAGAGAGCGACCGGCTCAAAAGCGACGGCAGCCTTTGCGGGAGCGTGTGCGGCGCTCGCGCCAGCCATGAAGGCGTCGCTGGATGCTGGCCGCAGCGCGCGGCAGCAGCAACAGGCCGCGGCCCAGCACAGAGCAATCATCCCGGCACCGCATGCGCCGGCCCTGCCGCCGCCCGGCCCCGCCCTGTGGTCGTGGTCCCTCATCTGTGCCTGCAACATGAACCGCTCCACGAGCGGCCACGACGCGGTGCGGCAGCTGGGGTACCAGCGCGTCACCTCCTACGGCACCAGCGACGCCGTCCGTCTGCCGGGCCGCGGGGGCGCCACGCACGCGTTCCCGTTCGGCACGCGCTACGCGGACATCCTGGCGCGCATGGTGGGCGGCGACGCGTCGATGGCCGCGTGGATGGCGCAGTTTGGGCTTTCGGCCATGCTGCAGCGAAATGCGGGCCTGAAGGACGCGCCCGAGGCGTGGCAGGCGCTCAGCGACGCCGCCGTGCGCGGCCGGGACTTTGTCATCTGCTTCGACAGGGCCGTGTACAACGAGGTGCTGAAAGGTGCGTGCGGGCTGCGAGGCGAGTGCGATGGGGGGGATGGCGGGGGTGGGGGTATGTGGGGGGTATGTGTCGATGCCCTGCAGGGTGCTGCCGGGTGTTAATGGAGGGGTGACAGCGGCGAGTGGTGAAGCTAGCCAAGCTGGCGTGGATATGATTATGAACGCACTCAGGCGCTGTGCACGCGGCTGAATCGGCGCTGTTGTGGCTCCTCGACAGCAGCCTCTGCCTTTCCAAGTCCAACCCACCGCTCTGTTGCTCCTCCTCCTTGCGGCTTCCCTTCGCTCCGGCTTCCTGCAGACCTCCACGGCCGCGCGCGCCGCCTGCCCGAAATGACGGCTCCGCAACGCACGGCTGTCCTGCCGCCTGTGCCAGCCAGTGGCGCCAGCTTCGCGCTCCTGCAGAGCAGCGTCCACGCCACCAGCAGCGGCAGCAGCGCAGGCGCCGGAGCAGCAGCCGGCAGCAGCGCTGCATCCACTGCTGCGGCAGCGGTGCCCGCATCACCGTCAACCTCAGCGGTTCCTGCGGCAGCGTCGTCCGCTGTGGCCTCGAAATCGACCTCTGCCCTCGCAGGGTGTGGGCCTGCTGGCTTGAGGGCTGAGATCGGCGCCGCTGGTGCTGCAGTGGCTGCGATTGCATCGTCTGCAGCAACACCAGCTGCACCACATGCAGCAACTGCGCAGCGTGACGCGCACAATCCCTACGGCGTTCAACAGCTGGTGGTTCCCGTGGAGGCAGCAGCCTCTGCGCGCCTTGCCGTCGCTGAGGCGCCTGCTGTCACGGTGCCAGCGGTCAGTGTGTCAGGGGCAGGCGCTGCGGCGACAACTCTTGCAACGCCGAGTTCTGGCGTCGCATCATCTGCACAGGATGAGAATGCATGCTCGGGCGGCGCTTGCTTGGCCGGCCCTGCAGGTGCAGTGGTGGACGGGCGAGCGTCTGCAAGCGGAGGCGCTGCTGATGCGGATGCTGATGTAGACATCAGCGCTGCGACCTGCTGCCCGCAGAAGCGGCGCAGCCCAGGGCCTACGCGGGACAGTCCTGAGCGGCGACAGCAGAGGCACGGGCGGCGCAGCAGCTGCGACCTTGATGGCGACTATGACGAGGGCCACGGCCCCCACGCCTGCTCGACTGTCCCTGCGAGCGCCTGCGACACCAGGACCGCGCCTACGGCCGCGGCTGCTGCTGCCGCCTGCAAGCCCGCTGCTGCGTCGTGTGTTGTCTCGTCAGCTGCAGCAGCTGCGGCTGCGGGGCCTCGTGTGCCGTGCACGCCGCCTGGGACGCCGCCGCCGCTCTCCACAGAGCGGGCCCACAACACCCCAGACAGCTCGCGGCGGCCCGGCGGCCGCTGCGGCGAGCACCCCTCTGCCACGCGGAAGGCGGGCGCGGGCACGACGTCGGGCTCTCGGCACCCCACTACTACGGTGGAGCGCGGGCGGCATCCGGCGTCTGCCTCCCGCATTGGAACGCCCCTCGCACTCGTGCGGGCACCCGCGGGCAAGGCTGCGCCAGACAAGAGCGGCAGCAGCAGCGGCAGCGCAAGCGCGGGCACGGGGCCTGGGGAGGGCGGCGGATCAGCCGGGAGGAAGGTGCAGTTGCCTGCAGCAGCTGTGCCTGCCGGCCCCGCTGCAGCCACCAGCGGCGCACGTCCCGGGGCCGTTGCAGCCGCTCTCGCGCACGCCGCGCCCTCTGCACACGGCGCAGCTGTTGCAAGCAGGCCCCCTTCTGCGTCGCCGCCCGCCCAAGCGCTGCCCCAGCAGCAGCGGCAGCAGCAGCAGCAGGAGGCCCTGCGGTTCCGAAAGCAGCTGGTGGTCGTGTGCCTCCACACGGTTGACAACATCAACGACGCGGCGGTGTCGGCACGCAAGGCCGCCCGTCTCGCTGACGACATCACCACAGCCTTCGTGCAGGGCACGCGGGACGTGCTGGCGCGCCGCCACGCTGCACAGGTGCAGCAGCTGCGGCAGGCGCATGCTGCGGCTGTGCAGGCGCACGCAGCGGCTGTGCGGGCACACATTGCACGGGAGGCGGCGGCGGCTGCAACCGCCGCGGCGTTGTCGATTGACTCGGCAAGCTGCAGCGACGCTGCTGCGGGTGGCGTGTGGACTGACGGGTATGAGGAGGGCGGCCTCAGCGACTCAGCGCTTATCAGGGCAGCGGAGGAGGCGGAGGCTGCCGCAGCAGCTGCCGCTTGCATGCCCGCGCCTGCCGCGCCGATTCTTGCGGGCGCGGGCGCTGGGCTCCAAATGTCGCCGCCGGGTGGTGCGGCGCGCCCCCTTTTCGTGACCCCGCAGCTGGAGCCACACAAGCGCCGCCGGCTGCACCACGACAGCGAAGCCGGAGACGTGGGCGCGAGTGACGCTGCTTCCGCGGAGTCTGTCGCTGCAGCCGCTGCCCGTGTCGACGGCGCCACCGACCTGGCCGGTGTCTCCAGCGTCACTACGCTTGCCACATCCGCTCCCGTCGATGCATATGGTGACGCCCACACTCTAGGCTCCGCATCCAGCTTTTCTGGCCCCTCTTGCGGCAGCGCCACCGCCCGCTCCGCCGCCACAGCACCCCTATCTGTCCACTCAACTTGCAGCAGCAGCGGCAGCAGCATCAGCAGTGCCCGTACTGCTCATAGCCTCAGCAGCGGCGCAGCTGCGTCGGCCTTTACTGTACGCGCAGCCCCCAAAACGAGTGGCAGCGCGGAGGCGGAGGCTGCAGCTGCGGGTATCAGCCTCCACATGCAGTGGGATGACATCACACCAGCCAAGGCAGCCGCCCCCGTCTCCGCGGCCCCTGCGGTGGTGGGCACGCCTGCCAGCGGAAGGCCGCTCGCAGCCGCGGACGCCTCCACGCCTGCAGGTGCAGCCCTTTCAGCGGCGTCAGCAGCCGACCTTCTCTCGTGCCTGCACCCGGAGCTGCTGCTGCAGCCGAGGGCCGTGCGGCCCGGGAGCGCCACCAGTGCCGCCGGCTGCTCTAGCGCCGGCCTGCTGCAAGTGACTCCGCCCACTGCAGCGCCGGCCGCGACTGCTGCGCCCGCGCCTGCTGCTGCGCCTAGCATGGCGCAGTCCCCGGGCTGCGACGGACCCGTGACTGCGCGCGTGGTACGGTGCGGCGTGCAGCGCACCACCCTTCAGTCCCTCCCCCAGCCAGCATCGGCTCCCCTCTCGGCGCCGCCGCCCCCGCCGCCAGCGCCCTTTGTGGCGCCGGAAGCGCCCCGCACGCGCACGCATGAGGAGCTGCTCGCGGCCCTGTGCACGATCGAGCCGGGCGTTCGCAGCACGCTCGTGCGAGCGGCGGTGCAGCAGGCAATTCGCGTCGCAGAGCAGAGCTACGGTCGCGACTGCGTGTCGTGGACGTGCATCGCCGTTTGAGGCGGCTAGGCGGCTCGGTAACCAGGGTGCTCATGTGCAGGTCGTTCTTCCTGCGTACTGCACGGCGCAGCGCGTGCAGGCTGCAGAGGCGCTCACATTTTTTGTCTCCGCGACAGTGTGGACTGCGCCCACTGTCAACGCCCGGCTTGAAGTTGTTGTTCACTCCGTTACTGCACACGTGTCATCGGGTTGTTCGACCAGCCCCCCGCGGCTTTTCTTGTCAGGTGGCGTCTGAGTGCTTCTATTCGTGGATGCCATTTCAATGGTGCTTGGCATGTGCTCATGGCGCTAACGATCAACAGTACGGGTAACGCATTTCTGGAGATCGACGGCGTAATCTTGAACACAGTCGTCGCCCTCATCAACGGGGCCAAGTCGAGCCTGCGCGATGCGGACGTCAAGGACCTAGTGGACGTGAAGCTGAAGAAGCTGAAGCAGATCCTCGAGGAGCCGAGCCTCTACCGTAGCGAGCCTGCTGACGTCCTCGGCAAGCTGGCTGGCCTCGCCCGCGTGCCCGTTGCCAGTGGCAAGATCCACTCTGCTGAGGCGAAGGCGGCCTGTGCAGAGAAGGGAGTGCACCTGCTCGAGAGCGACGGCATCGGCTACCGCTGCACGCTGCATAAGACGCTACCGCCGGCGTTGCCACCGCGCAGTGAAGTTGTGATCCCCGTGCCGCAGCAGAAGCGAGGCCAGTAACATCAGCCACAGCCACCGCCACCCACCGTCAAGCGGGCCGCACTGAGCTGCCCTTGCCTACTTGGCAGCGGCTCCCCGTGCGCCAAAGACGCCCTTGAACGGCCCGCGACTTCGCACATGGAACGAATGAAGAGGCACCCGTTGAAGTATCGTATCTGCGCCTTGCACAGCCGGTTGCCGCTCCTCCCTGAGGCTATCGCACGCTCCTCTCTGCCTGTTTGTGTGTGCGGTAAGCGTCAGGGCATGCGCGCGCGGCCACCCCTCGCGAGCCGATTAAACTGCATTGTTCTGTAGCCCCCATGCGCACGTACCCTGCCTGCTGCAGTGTGCTGCTCTGAGCGCCACTGCGCGGCTGTCGCAGAAATGTTGACGGGTATCGCGGCGCTGGCCACGTCCCCCCTTGCCGCCCGATGTGTGCAGTTCATGCTTTGCTGACTGTGCAAGTTGAGTGACAATTCTTTCTGGCCCCCGCAAGGGGGCCCCGGTGTGTATCTGCCGTTTCGGTGGCGCGATCATTTGAATTTTTTGTATTGTGCTGTAGGTGCACAGTGAACTGACAGACTCTGTCACAGATGGTCATGGTCCGTCCGGTGTGCATGTTGTTTGATGGCAACCCTGGCAGGGAGTACGCCAACCACTCGGTGTGACGCAATTGAGTGCGATGCCTTCAAGTCACGTCTGGACCCCAGAGTTGAGTGATCGAAAGCACGTCGGTCACCACGGTGTTCACGCCCGTCGAGCCACTGGCACGTGTTGCACCTGAGTTCAAGCCGTACGGTACGCGTGGTTCCGCCATCATGGGATCAAAAATCACGGATTGAACACAGCTCCGGAACGAAGCGGTTGCACAGCCACAGGCACGTGTTCCAGTATGCAGCCTGAGCGCGAGTTGTAGCAGCGACGGAATGTCAACGGTCACACGGTATCAGCAGCCCAGGGTTGGAATTGCACAGCCACAGACACGTGTTCCACTATGCAGCGCGAGATGTAGCAGCGACGGAATGTCAAAGGGTTGGTGGAATCACACGGCATCAGCAGCCCATAAACTCCACATTGTCCGTCACGACATCCAGCCACGAGGCTGTCTGGTTGGCGGTGGCGCTGATGAAGCCTTTGGTAGAGTTGCAGTAGGTGTTCCCGCGCACCGTGTTGTTGACGGGTACACACAGGTGGTCCTGCAGCAGGCCAGGCAGCTGTGGGTACGCTGTCGCATACGGCGGGTACGTGTAGTTGACCGCGAAGAGGCCCTGCACCAGAATCCCGGCGTATGTCGCGTTGTACGCGCAGGCGGCAGCCTGCCAGCCCATACCACGGTTGTCCAGGTCAACTGGGAGGTCCACATGGGCAAAGATGTTGTCAGACACGTCGTTGTCGCGGCCGCCGCCCACAAGCACGCCAGTCTGGCAATCGATGAATGTGTTGTTAACGACGGTGATGCCAGACAGCTCGTCATCCAGATACACGGCCTGCAGGCGCGACACGCGAGGCAACGCTACCACCCGGTGATTGCGGCTGGAAGGTTGAGAGACAAAACTGGTGCCCGAAGCAGCCTGAGTACAAAAGACAGGGTGCGGTAATACACGAATGACACTGCGGCGGCACCTGGAGGCGACTCGTGCGCGGCGAGACACGTCCCGGTCTGCACTGCGGGGCGTTCGCCACACCGACCGCCCGTCACCCAATCCACACTCAAGCAACTCCATCAGCTCAACGCACCTGCACCTGCGGCCAGCCAAGGGCCATCCCCTCGACGTTTCGGATGGAAACAAAGGTGTTGCCTTGCACTACATTGCCGCGCCGCACCCAACTACGGCCGCTGTACCAGGCGCCGCTGTCGGTGCTCTCATACGTCAAATTCCACAGGTGGTTGCTTGTGAACGCGTTGTCATTCCCGCCGCCAAGGATGCCTGCCACGGAACAACGAGAGACACATAGAGGCACCTAGCTGTGAATATCAAGTGTAGATAGCGACCACCAACGCGGGACGGACGCCACTGGCAGTCACTACACTACGTTAATGGCGCCTTCTGCTGAACCACGCGCACCGCGCGTCGGCATTCACTCGGCACAATCCGGTTCCACGAAACACTTCCGCCACCCCACCCGCAATAGCACATAAGCTCACCGCATTGCGGCGCGTTGCCGATGGTGTTTCCGCTGTACGTGTTCCCAACTCCTGACCACCCGATGGCAGGGGTATACGTGCGAATGATTTGAGCGTAGCGCTCTATAGTGTTGTTAACCACCAGGTTGTTACCGCGCGCAAGGGTGGTCTCGTCGCCGCCGCTGATGTCCATCGCAGAGCACCCCAGGCCAGCCGCGAAGCTGTTGGAGACGGTGCTGTTGCTGCCCTCCAGAATCAGCGCAGAGCGGCCGTGGTTGGAGATGTTTAGGCGATCTAACACCACGGACACGCCGCCATTGACAACAACGGCGGTCTGGCGCGCAAACTGCACGCTGATGCCCCGTAGAGTTACGAAGGAGACGGCGGGAGCGGGCGCACCAGCGGCAAGCTGGGACCCTGCCACCAACGATGAGGTCTTCGCAGCAGATTCCCCGGAACCACGGCCTGCAGCAGCCTCATCCGGGAAGGCCAACCCCGCGCGTCGGACAAACCCCGCCGCTGATGATGGCGGGTGCACATGCGCCATGTACCGTGGGAGCGTGCCTGCGCCACTGTGGTCATGTGGGCCTGTTGTGCGAGCACCCACAGCTGCTGTCTGGCCTTCCGTGGCTGGATTGGATGCATCGATTGACACCAACGTCGGCACCAGCGACATAAACGTCTCCACAGCAGCAAGCGGGCCCGGCGGGTAGAAGAAGGCAAGGGCATTGGAGCGGTTGAGATAGTATTCGGTCGGGATATCCAGCTCAGAGAGCAGATTCAACCCAAAAAAGCGAGCCCCCTGCGTTAGCTGGTAGAGCACTGGGGTCGAGGCGTCTAGCGTAATCTCAACGGACTTCCCACCGGGCAACGCGCTCACGTTCGTGACTCGAACCAGGCTGAATGCCCAGTCGAACGCCCAGTATCCGCCGAGCCACGGCTCTGGTTCGCTGCCTCCAGCACTGATGGGATTCCAACGAAGCGGCCGCAAGTCATCCACAATGAATGAGAGCGGACCCGTCACGTTCGCAATGTTCAACCACTGGCGCCACTTGCCATCGGGGTCGGGGTTGGGGTAGCGAGCGAGAGTCATGGGACTCCCGCCACAAAAGATCTCCATCACATCCAGGGAGCACTGGCCGAGCCCACCCGCAGCGAGCTGGCCAATGTCTGACGCGTTGAGGCCCAGAGCGGGAGCCGTCAATGCCGTCTGCAGAACTCCGTCGCCAATGTCGGGGGCGGGCTGCCACACATCGGGTGAGACGGAAACGCCGCCGAGGAAGCGCGCACCCGAGGGCAACGCTTCATAAACCACCTGCGCGGCAGCGCTGGCGCCAGAATCACCGGGCCCAAGGCTCAACACGGGTACGGCGCGATCTTCAGAGAAGCAGTCACCGCTGATGTACACTGTAACTGTGGCTTGCAGTGGTTGCGAGGATCGAACAACATCGCGAGCATGATTTGGAGTTTTGAAGGGAGCGCTGACGGTGCCTGGGTTGGCATCGTTCCCCCCACCACAGTCGACATAATACGAGCTCGGTGCCGCACAGCACGCCTGGAGTGTGCGCTCAAGAAGCGCCAAGCGCAGCAGGCTCCGCATCCTGCGAGTTTCCGAGATTCGAAGCCGCGCAGATCCGGCGGAGATTGCCACAACCCAAGTACTTCGTTCCGGCGTTGCAACTCAAGACTATGAAGTGCCACCCTTCGTCTCTCGCAGGCGCGGCTCGCGGCCATCGCTCGAATGACCCGAGTTCGGGGTTGGAGACCTGTTGAATGAATCTGCTGGAGCCGTCACATTAGTAATGGGCCATGTCGACAGCCCAACGAGCAATCAATGGTTTCAGCAGCTCGCAGGAGCGCGTGTTTTGACGTGTGCCCGAGTAAGCGCATCGCGCAGCCACGGCGGGAGGCAGGGCACTCGACAGGCGAGATGGCCGATCACACCGAGGCTCCGGATCTGCCCACAGACGGCTGGTCCGCAAAGGCGTCTTCGGTGCTGAAACGCTCAACGAAGCTGTATGGCGCCAAGCACGTGCTCGATGACAAGGAGGATACATGCTGGAACAGCGACCAGGGCTCTCCGCAGTGGCTGGAGGTGGAATTTCCCGCCCCCATCCACATGGCGAGCTTCACGCTCACTTTCCAGGGCGGGTTTGTCGGACAAAACTGCGAAATATGGGTTCGCCGCGCGAATGCCGAGGCCGCATCCCTTCCCCTCGAGAAGCTGGCAGACTTCGAGCCAGAGGATGTCAACACGCCTCAGACGTTTGAATGCCCGGCCGAAGCCATCACGAAGGTCCGGCTGTATTTTCACAAGAGCACCGACTTCTACGGGCGAGTCGTCGTGTATCGGCTACGGCTCGGCGGCACACTCGCGATAGATGTGAGCTCACGCGCTTCTGGTGGCGCGAGCAGCAGCGGTGGTGCTTCGTCCAGCGCTGGTGCCGGTACCCCAGATGGCAGTACCGCCACGGCTGGTGCTGGCGTCGGCGCGCTCTGAGAATAATTGGAAGCTGTGTAAATCTTCGAATTGCCGCGTCTGTTGACAGCACCGCGGGCTGCGGAAAGAGTGCGTCAGCCCCTGCGGCCGCTCTGTCCGCCGCTCTGTCCGCCGCTATCTCTGTCTCTCGCGATCCACGGCGGCAGCCAGCTCCCGCATACCCGGCACCATCATCAGCAGCAGCATCGGATCGTCGGGCAGCGCAGGCGCGCGGCCCAAGCCCTCTCCAGCTGCACTGGGGCCCGCCTGCGGCGATTGCAGCGTTGCTGGCTCGGATGAGGCTGCAGACGCAGCCATCGCGGCGGCAGCGTGTGCAGGCAGCGGGTCATATCGGGAGTGAGCCGCTGCAGGGCGCCGAGCGCCTGCAGCGGCGTCGGCGACACTGGCCCCGAACCGGGCCGCCGCAAAGGAGCCCCTGGATCGTCCTGCACTGCCCGCGCCTCGGCTGCCGTCGTCTGCGCTGCGCTTCGCACTGCCGTCTGCACCGCCGTCGACACCAGCGAGCACAGCCAGGGCGCCAGTGGGCCCGGACGCGCGCGCTGCGGCTGCGAGGGTCGCCAGCGCATCTGTGGGGTCGCTGACAGCCTGCCGCGTGCCACCAGGCTTTGGGATGCCCAGGCGCGGCTTGCGGCCGCTGGGCAATGTGGTGAGGCTGGAGCTGCCGCTCGCACCTGCCGCCGCCGCCGCGACAGAATTCGCGTGCTTTGGTCCTGGCACAGGGGACTGGATAGCCGTTGCTGCGGCCACGCCGCCCCTCGCAAGTTGTGCAGCTGCTGTGGCTGCAGGGGACGGCAGACCACGAGCGCTGCGTGCAGCCTTGGCGTCTGGCGTGCCTGCGTCACCGGCGAGCGGTGACGGCGCTGAGGCCGCAGCGTCGCCGCTCGTGTGGGCCGCAGCACGCATGGGGGTTCCGCTGGCTCCCAAACCGGAGCGAGGCAGCAGCGCAGCCGCGGCTGCACGCAGGGAATGGCGCGGCAGCTGCCCCGCGCTGCTGGGGCGCGCCGATGCCGCAGAGGCGCTGCCTGAGGCACCGAGGGTGGCGTCCGCCTCGTCCTCCCACGACGCGGGCGGCACTGCCCGAAGGAGCGCGGCTGGGAGCGGCGTCGGGCTAGCGGGCCCGGCAGCTGCGGCCAGTGAGGACGAGGACGGGGTCGGGGCCCGCGAGTGAGGTGGCGTTGCAGCCGCCACACGTTCGACGTCTCCGTCATTGTTGTGAACGCCGCGGCTGCTCCCTCGCTGAGCTGCCCTCGCGACACTCGGCGGTTCGCCGGCTGCAGACGCAGGAAGCGGCCCCAGGCCCTGCAGCGCCATCGCCATGGCCTCAACGCCCCCGTCACCGCGCCTGCGGAGCTCCTCGGAGTCCGGGACATCTCCAGACTCCTCGCCCTCTGCAACAGGCGGGAGGCCGCCGAGACCCTGTCCGATCAGGCCAGTGCTTGCGAAGCTTCCGAGTATCGCTGGACGCATCGCGACACGCCCAGCGCCGCTGCCTGCCCGGGCCCCTGCGCCGCTACCGTGTGGCTGGTTGCTGGCGCCGCTGCGGCTGTTGCCTGCGAGCTGCATCCGCTGCTGCGACGCACGCTTGATGCTCGCAGCAGCCTCGCTCTCGCCGTCTTCAGCGCCTTCGCCACCCCCCTCGTCCTCATCGTCGCTGCTGCTGCCCCAGCCGTCCTCCTCAACCACGTGCTTCGCCTGCCGGGGCGGTGCGTGGCTCCTCCCCATGCGGCTGGCTGTGTACCCCGCATCGTCTCCAGCGACAGCTGCCTTTCCTGCATGCGTCCCGGCGCCAGCACCGGCGGTAGCGTGAGCACTAGCATCGGCGCCTGCAGCGGTTTCTACGCCGTCGGTGGGCTGTCCGTCCGCGTATTCCTCGTCCTCTGAGGGGCACAGGCTGTCGCTGTCGTCCTCGCAGTATGGTCCCGCTGGCGCCGCTGCCGCCTCGGAAGCAACACTAGCTCCAGAGCCATTTGCACTGCCATCAGTACTGCCCATAGCAGGCGCCGACGCTGCAGTGACGACATCAATGGTTGCAGAATCACCCGGTGCAGAAAGCACAGCTGCGGGGGCGCGCCGACGCTGTGACAGAGGCGGCGGAGGGCAGTACGTCGCCTCATCCTCCGGAGACCAGCCATCGGCCCACAGCTGCGCGAAGCGCGTGACGCGCCACTGCCCGCCGAAGCGCTGCAGCGTCACGTCGATGCGGTCTCCGCGGCGCAGCAGGCGGCAGAGCGCGGGCGGCGCGTCCACTGTGACGGCACCAACACTCCCCTCGACCATCCGCTCGAGAGCGGAGCCGAAACCGCCCGTGCTCGACCCGTGGCCGCCGGCAGGAGAGAGCGCTCCAGCGCTAGCCGCGCCGCCGGTGGGCACGGCTCCCGCCGCGTGGGTGGAGGCGCTGAGGTCAAAGACGTTGAATGCTTGCAGCACCAGCTGCCCGCTGCCTATCGCGCCGCCGTCTGCACCCCCAGGCCCAGCGGCTGCAGCGCCGCGGGCGCCCCCGAAAAACCTGCGGGCGGGCGCGGCAGCTGCCGCATCTGTGGGCGCGCTGTCGGCGCCGCTCGCTGTTGTTGATGGCGTAGCGCTTGAAGAAGAGGTGGGCGCAGCGGCACTTGAAGAGGCGTGCACGTGTGTCACTCGCATGACGCCCACCCGAGACAGCGCTGTCGAGTCAACCGCTCGTGCAGCCGCAGTAGTCCCGCTCGAATCGCCATTACTCGTACCACCGCCTGCGGGTGGCTGCTGCCCCGGAAGCTCATCGTCTGCAACCGCACCCGACACCTCGAGCAATAGCTTCGACACGCCAACGAAGCTCGTCAACTCCTTGCTCGCCAGCGTGCAGCGATGGGCCTGCGCCCCCACCTTCACCGCTCGCTGCAGCAGGCGCTGCGTGTACGCGTGACTGCTGCGTAGGAAGCCGCGAGCGCACAGCCAGCGCAGCCACCCATGCACGTCGCGAGCCATGCGGCCGCGCTGCGCCTGTGCAATCGACGGCTGCACTCCAGGCAACCACGACTCAAAGAACTCAAAGAGAATGGGCGCAACATCCTCCAGCGTAATCACGTCCCAGAATCGGCCCTTCTTCTTTCGCACGCTCGGGGGCAAATCCACCAGATGCCAGCCACGCGTTTGCGCGCACACCTCCATGTGACGAAATGTTTCCCGGATAGACGCCAAGCGGCGCGACGAGATGTCGCCCTCCTCAACTGCCTCGTTTTGTTCGTCGACGTACTCGTCCAGCAGCGAGCCGACTGGCGTGGGCTCCGCCCAGTCGAGCTCCGACGTGTCCTCGTCAGAATCGGACATGACGGCACCGTGCGATCTCGAAGACCGGAGTCACAATGAACGGGGCCGAGTTGCGTTGACATGTTGCGCAATATGACAATCGCACCCTCCACGGACAAGATATTCGTCTGCGTTTGGGCCCGAGCTTCATTCCCCTGCGAATCTGAACTGCCGGATCTGGTGCCGCGACAGCTGATGAAAAAGCCGGGACTCTTCGTCTACTGTGGGTTAAGGGTTTGATGTGTTGATGAGTCAAATTGATGACCTCAAAACGTTAGACGTAGACAGTTCCAAGTGCCTGAGAACTCCTCGGCTCGGGGTACGCGTTTGCTTACCGTACGTACGCCGGCCGAATGTGACTTCGAATGTGACTTTGAACTCGAAGCAAGGTTTGGTACTGCAGGCAGTGGGCCGTGAGCCTGTGGCAGAACTCTCAATTTCGGTCGGAAATTCAATATTGATCGCTCAGCACTGTGGCACGCAACGACAGCTACCAGGCGTACAAGCATCCCCATGCCGGTCTCATCAATCCGGTGGAGTGGTAGCTGGCACTGCTGCAGCCCGCATATTACCAAGCTCACCGGGTTTTGCTGTGGGTGGCGGCCGCATCTACCTCCTCGAAGCTTGCGACAGCACGTGAGGCACGCATTTCACCCGGTCTGCAAGCCGGCAGGATGTCCGGGGCAGCTTCGGGGTCTTCGTTTTGCAAGGCGGGCCGCCCGACACCATACCCCAATCCTGAATACCTAGCAGACAGGTGTCGAAGCATTCGCTGTCACATGCGCAAGGGGGAGGCAAGTAGATGTAGGGGCAGGTAACGGCTTCAGCGGGAGGAACGGGGGGTGGTCGCACCAGCCGCAGACTTCGGAAGCCGGCGCACGGCGAGGAGCGTCAACCGGCCGTACGAGCCGCAATAGCCAGCCCTGCGCCGCAGCCCTACGCGCGACGGCCCCGCCCCTGCGAGCCCGTGGTTGTCGCCGGTAGGCACAGCTGGCCAGCGATGTACACGCGTCCGACAGCGGCGAGCACGCGGAAGCAGTTCACGGACGTCATCAGCAGCGCAAGGCCTCGGAAGAGCATGGAGGCGAGGCCCAGAGCGCGGTTCGCCCACGTTGACTCGGTAAACGGGGCCATCACGCCGTGCGCCACGCGCGAGCGCGGGACGAAGTCCAGCATGAACCAACTCGCGTTGCAGCCCGTCTGCAGCAGCAGCAGGCCGCACGCAAACAGGGCGTATCGCGAGGGCCGCAGCGCCTTCGTGTCGCCCGCCGTGCCCGCGCGGTGGAAGAACTGGCTGTACAGGGCGCCGCCTGTGACGAGGCCCGACACGTGCTGCACCGTCTGTGCGAGCACCTCAACGGCAGCAAACACGTAAAAGGCGCGCACAGACGGCGGCGCCCACGTCACGAGCGCGGCGACGCAGACGTTGCGGACCGTGAGGAGCGTCGCGGCGATGCAGAGGAAGGCGCACACCGCGAGGTCCATACCAGAGCCAGCGACGTAGGCGGGCCGCTTCTGCGCGCTGCCGGCCCCGAAAGCTGTCGCACCGGCTGGAGGCTGAGAGGCAGCGTCTCCGGCAGACGCAGCGCCGGCGACGTCGAAGGCCGAGTTCTGCCGGCGCCACGGCGCGTCGGAGCTTGATGCGGTCGTTGTGACGGATGACGAGGAGCCCTGCAAGCTGCCAGGCCTAGAGCCTGCTCCAGCTCCGGTGCCCGTGCTCTCCTGGGCGGCGCTCGTGTGGGAGCGGGCAACGAGGAATGCTGTACCGCACACCACGACGCCAGTCAGGAAGCACAGGTACGCAGCAGAGCCGTCCACACCCGCAGGCAGCGTATCAGGCGCAAGCAGCCCAAAGATCGCCGCGATGATGAAGCTCGCCATTACCGCAGCGCAGCCCAGGATCAGCAGCAGGTGGTGCGCCACTGCCTGCTGGATGTAGGTGAGCCACGCCCGGTAGCTATGCTGCCGCGTCGCAGCGTCCGCCTCTGCTGCTGACAGGGCGTCGGTTGCGAGGGCTGCACCGCCACGGCTACTGCGGGTCGATAGACGATACAGGGCAAGAGCGGCGCCAAATACGCGAAAGCTGGCGGCCCACGTTTGTAGGAGCTGCAAGCAGAGCGAGGAGACGAGTTGATAGGAGTAACAAGGGCGATGAGTGGCAGAGAAGCAGTCATCACGGGGAGCTGCGGATGCACACGGCGGGAGCTGTAGGAGCAGCAGCAGTGGGATACAACACCCCGACCTCTCACACTTTAAACGCAACCACACCCAGGCGCCATGACTGTCTAATCTGTCTCGGTACCCACCGTCAATACTCCGGATGGCAGCTCTTGAATCGAGACCGCCTGTCGGCTCGGATCCTTAATCACGTCTTGGATGAGAAAGCCGAGGCACACGGCAAGCAAGCAGGACCAAAGCCACGTCTCCAGCGGCAGCAGGCGCTTCGGCCCCGCCAGCGTGAATTCGACAGCGCATGCGACCGCAAAGACGATGTTGCTAATGTCTGCAAGCAGATCCGCGAGCTGCTGTCCCGACCCGGCGACGGGTCTGTGGAATATGACGTCTGTCGCGTTGTCGATTGCCACGCCCGCCAGGAGGATCAGCAGCCCGAGCTGCGCCCACTCATGGATGGCGACGGGTTCCACGCGCTGCAGGGAGTGCCACTGCAGCCGGCTGTATGCCTCGCTCTCCGTAATCGCGAGGTGCACCGGTGGTGTAGACATCGGTTCCGCGTCCTCCGCCGCCGCGTCACCGGCGTCGCTGGCGGTAGGGTTCTGGCGGCCCGCTGACGGGTGCTGCGCCGCGCCAGAGTGCACTGAAACGTGCAGTGGGATGATCTGTGTAGTGCTGGCGCCTCTGCTGACGGTCAGCGGGAGGCTGGAGTGAGACGGCGTTGCGCTGGCGCCTAATGCGCCGGCAGCAGGCACGAAAGATACACTGCCAGACGACGGTTCTCGCGTGACGGCGGCGCCTTGTCGCAGGCGTAGCTGTGTGGCGCTTGCTCCTGAGCCGAGAGGGTTGACAGAGCGGACAGCAGATGCGGCAGGAGCCGCAGGCACGGAGCCCGCACCCACGTCAGATTCTTCAAGACTACCCCCTTGCAGCAGCGGTGCTGTCAGTGCCTCCGTCTCTGTCGTGTCTGCGCGGACGGACGCAGCGAGACCAGAGGCGCTCTCGGACCGGGGATGCACCGCCGATCGGCTGCGTGTGCCCAACAGCGACGCGGCTGACCCAGCCCTTGGTACCCGCTCCGGCGGGGCCGCTGCGCTGCCTGCAGCAGAGGGCGTGGCGGCCCCGGCGGCCGCGACAGCGCCAGCCACCGGGATCATGAAGCCGCCTGCAGCGGAGTGCTCCCGCAGCAGGGAGCGCGCAGAACGGTCCAGCATCGCAGCGCGGGCGGTCGATACCGCGTGCGCCCTCAGGGCGCCGTGCGTGTTCGCTGCCACCGCCGCCCGCGAGCGCCGCCCCACGCAGCAGCACAGCGCTGCAGCGGATGTGCACCAGCGCGTGCGACCCCTGCCTCCGCCCCCGCCTGCGACTGCGCCTCCGGAGGGGTGCACGCGTGGCGGCCGCAGCAGCGCGCGCATGCGATACGCGATGAAGCCCGCCATCGCGAGGTTCAGCACCGTCACCACCCAGTTGTACACGGGCTCCAGGCTCTCCGTCAGCAGCGTGCCGACGGACAGACCGAAGACGGCGACCGTCAGGCCGCTCGCTGCAAACGCCTTCGCGCGACGCCGGAGGGTGTACGTCGCCCGCTGCCGCCGCACGCCGTCAGCGGCACGGGCGTCTTCTGTGTCGCCAAGGCCTCCGCCCGCACCGCCGCCGGCCGCGCTGGAGGGCTGCTGCTCCGCCTGAAACAGCGCCAGGAACAGCTGCTGCTCTGCGATGCGCAGCGCTCGCGCCTGCAGCGCGGCCTCCGCCTCCGCGGCACTCGGGGAGGGGTACCGGCTGCCCCCTGCGGGGTGTAGCGGCGCCACTGCCGCCGCTGCGCCGCCCCTTGCTGCCGTGATGGCGGCCGCCGCCCGGTGTGCGAGCCGTAGGAGCGCAAGGCTCAGATACAAGTGCACGCTCTCGCGAAACTCATCGGACCAGGGCAGGCGCTCCTGCTGCGGTATCCGCAGGCCCGGGAGCAGGTATACGTCGACCAGCCCCGACAGGCGCGTCAGATCGATGCGCGGCTCGTACTCGGCGAAGTGGCGGGCGATGCGGCACACGGTGGGGCGAACGCCCGCCTCCTCGACGAGGGCCTCGACAGCCGCAAGAATGCGTGCGCCCACGCCCGCGGCAGTCATACCCGCCACCGCGTCCTGGAACGCGGCGCACCGAGCCACCAGCGCGCCGTCGTCTTCGATACCGCTGAGCTGCACGAGAATATGGATGAACGCCGCTTGGACCGCAGCCCCATCCTCCCCGGGCAAAGCAGGGAAGCCGAGATTAACCTCGACGGATGCAGCGCAACACAGATGCGCGAGCGTGGTAAAATCTGCCTGCGCGTCCTCATGAGGCATCAGCTCCTGCGCCTTCTGCACCAGGATGTCTCGACAGTTGAGCAGCTCACTCCGCAGCGCCGAATCCAAGCCGCTCGCCGCAGCAGACTCCGCCCGCGCCTCGATGATGCCGTACAGGCGCTCCTCCATGGTGAACGCGAACACAACGCCGACAGTCAGGGACGTCCACAAGGCGGGCGCGAGTCGATCCTGCCCGGGCGAAGCCTGTGCCGCTCAAGCTACAGCCTGCTGCCACGATTTAGTACCGCACGAATTCGGAGCACACAAAACGCAATCGCAATTGCCACGAAGCAGCAGCACTACAAGGCAGCCATTGTGTCGACTGCAACGAGAGCGTTTAGCTGTCGTGCGTTTCGTGTCGCACCAACTTGAAAACAGATTGGACCGACCGATTTGGAGTCCAATCTTTGGACCGATTTGGAGCCCGGGAAGCTGTCCGGAAAATTGACGCGCTCACCAGCCAACGTTTTGCTACTTGTCGGCTTTGACCAGCACGGTGGCTTTTGACAGTCTGCGGTTGTCGATCGAAGGGGCGCGAATACCCACTCGCCTGAGACTCAGGCCCTGAGTGCTGCAAAGTTTCAAAGACAGTCACTGTGGCACGGCGGGGCACGTCTTTGCGGCTGTGCTACACAGAGCCGCTCACCCTAGTCATGGATCGGCAACGGAGGAAGGCCTTGGGTTGAAAAAACATCGGATGCGATCAGGATCGCAATTGCGAGCACCTGCTCCGAGCCGCATGTCGCGTACAAGTCAGATGCTTCAACGCCCAGGCTGCCAGTGCCAGCAGTGCGGAAGCGTCGACGCCATCGCGACCGAAGAGAGACACGAAACACACCAGCTCACAGGCTGACTGTTTCTGCACCCCCGCACCGCACGTACACCCAGGCGCGCTGCGCACACGCGCGCAACCGTTAGCGCGCGGAGCCGCCGGCGGGCCGCACAGCAACAGTCGGGAGCGGTCTGCGCAGGGCGCTGGACGCAGACAGCGAGGGAGCGGCTCTGCCGATGGGGCCAATAAACGACAAGTCCGTCAGCAGCGACGTCGCATGCGAGCCCGCGCCGCAGCGCGCAGTGCGCGCTGCCGCACGCAGAGCCGCCACGCGGGCGTCAGCTGCTGAAGCTGGTGCTGGCACAGCACGGTGGCCAGTGTGTGCTGCAGCTGAGGGAGCGGGGTGCACTGCCGTGCTGCTGCTCGAGGGGTGCCCTTCGTCGTCGGCGTCTGGTCGGCTGCGCTTCACTGGGAGCAGACACGCGTCCGTCGCGCTGCTGTGACACGCTGGCACGGTGCTGGGCACAGGCCTGCTCGCTGCAGCGGGCAGCGCACCGCTACATGCCGTGTCTGTTGGTTGTGCAGCACTGGCACAACACACAGCTGCAGCGACAGGGCCGCTCTCTGCATGCCGCACACGCAGTGGGAGCGCCGCGGCAGCACCACTGCATCCTCGGGGGCCGCCGCTGCAGGCACGCGCCCCAGCCGCCGCCGCCACCATGTCGGCAGGCAGGCGCAGGAGGGCTGGGTTGAGCGCAGAGCTGCACGCCGCCTTGTGCGCGGCGTTCTCCTCAATGCGTCGCCGCTTCGCCGCGCCGCCGCCCGTCGACAGCACCACGGAGGCGGCTACCGACGAACCCGGGCCGAAGACAGACGTCGCATCGCCGGCGGCAGACGTGGCATCTAAAGAGCGGAGGGATTCTGCATCAGCTGCCGTCGGTTCACGCGCGCCAGCAGCAGAGATACCGGACGACTGTGAATGGGAAGCTCCAGCGGCCAGCCCCGCAACAGCGCTGTCGCCGCGCGCGTGCACGGACATTTCGCTATGCTGCTGCGACTGAGTGGCGTCGGCGGCAGCAATCGACCTCGACCGCACAGACGCTGCGGTGGAGGGCGACGGCACGTAACCTGTGGCAGGCACGAAGCGGATTGGCGCGTACGGATGCCCGCTGGCGGGCTTTGCGTCGCGAGCGGTACCATCCGACACGCCAGCGGAACTGAAAATGTGTGTCGCCAAGCGCGCACTGCTGTGCAGAGTCCGCGAATCAGCCGAGAGAGCCGAACCTGCTGCACCAACAGAACCACTGCCACGACCACCAGCCTCTAAACGCTGGACGCGCGAGGCGCCCATGATCAAAGCCGCTGTCTCGTTGTCCTCAGCGGTCGCGGGCAGCAACGGGAAGCCGTGCAGGCCAATGGCCGCGCCTTCCGCAAGCGCCGCAGCCGCCTCCTGGCGACCCACGCGTGCGGCAGCGCGCAAGCTGAGGTTGGACGCGTAGTCGTCCTCCCACTTCTCCGCCTGCATAGCCGCGAGCGCAGCCAGGCGCTCGTTCACCGTCTCCGAGCGCCGTTTGTCGTCGGCGGCCCGTTCTATTTTGTACAGCGGGTCGCCTTTGAACGCTGCAGCCTCTTGCTCGCGCGTGGGCCCAACGAGCGCACCCAGGCCCACATCTGCCGCATCGAAAGACTTTTCTTTCTTGCGGATTCCCGACACGAACTCATAATCGGCGTTCTTGGGATCCGTGCGGATCACAAACTTCTGTGGGCAAAAGATGCAGCCCATCGTGAACTCGTAAACAGGGGTCGTGAAGTACGCGCCCACCTGCTTCTTCTCCGCGTTATACCGCACCCCACGAGCAATCGGAGCGCTACAGCCGAGGCACCAGGAGTCGTACGGCAACTCGAAGCGAATGACAAGGATGCCCTCGGATTTGAGCCGCTTGGCGCGCTCGCCAAGCGGGTGCGAGTTCGCAAGCGCATTGGCGCCATCGCGACCGCGCTTGGTGTGGTCAAAGCGCAGCGGGTCGATGTAGAAATTGTCAGCGCGCGCTGCAGCGAGCGAGGACATTTTCGCTCAATTGCCTGAACGTCAGTGAGGCTCACAGAGTGAGCAGGGGACGGCACTGAACAGATCGAGTGCAACAGTTGCTCCAAACAGAGACAAGCCACGCGACAGCTAGTGCGACGCGCATGGGAGGAAACGCCCGTTTACTTTGACGACAGCCTCGGTATTTTTTCCCGGCGTTCTTCACCCAGGCGGCAGACAACGGACGGGGTTGCGACACTTCCGCGGCCTTTCTCTCCGGGCTCGGGCAGCCCGCAGCGTCGTAGCCGTTATTTTGTGAGCTGTCGACGACATTTGGTGTCAGTGCGCCCGGTAATGGGGACATTCGCGCCTTCCGCGCCCCTCTGTCATCTCAGTCAGCGGACGCAGGCCTGCGTTGGCTGCTCTCACGGCCATGGCAGCTCGTACCGGGCCGCTTGTGCCGCCCGTGCGGCTTCCCCCGTCTGAGTTACGGCTGACAACTGATCATTCTTCTGGAGACTTTGCTGAGCCCATCCCAACTCTCTCCACCGCCGACGCTCAGGCGCTCTGCGATGCCGTGCGCTTCGATCTCGACCAGCAGTTCCTGCACTGGGCGTCCCTCGAATCGACACAGACCATGGTTACCGAACTCGTGCGCGTAGCGGCGGCGGTGGGTGCCGCCGGTGCCACGTCGGGTGCAGGGGCGTCAGATCTGGAGGTGCGAGCTGCGCTCTCGCGCGTTGTACAAGCTGCCGCCGCCAAGCAGGGGCACGTGTCCAGCGCGGGTGGCGGTTCAAGCGGCGCTTTGCGAGGCCACAGCGGCGCTCTGGCCGCGCTGTCGCCGCGCAGCAAGAGCGGATCTGGCGGCGGCAGCGGCGGCCTCAGCCCCGCTGCGAAGGCGTCACACGCTGGCGGGCAGGGCAAGTCCTCCTCCCCGCTCTCGCCCTCCGCGTACCACTACGGCCACGGCGGCGCGCCGCCCATGTCGCCCGGCCGCAGCGGGCGGTCGCCGCCGACCTCTCCGCGCAGCGGCTTCCCCTTCGCGCAGGCGGCTGCAGGCTCCGCTGCGCTGCTGCAGGCGGCGCCTGGGTCCGGCCTTCCGGGCCCAGGCCACGCGCCCGCGCCGTCGGCGTTCGTGGCGGACGACGCGTTTCCCACGCCCGCACAGCTTAGCGCAGCCAGCCACAGCCCCGGCGGCACGCCAGCAGGCGCGGGCGCTGGCGGCAGCAGCGCGGGGGTTGGGGTCACAGGGCTGGGCGCAGGCTCCGCCACAGGCCCCCTTGCTGCTGCTGGCGGGGCAGTTGGCGGCGCTGTTGGCGGGGCGCGGTCGCCCGTGCACTCCGGCGGCATCGCTGGGGCCATGGGTATCGCTGCCGGCAGCCCCATCGCGAGTCTGGGCATCGCAGGGGCAGCGACCATCACCGGCACCGCGTCCCCGCGGCGCTCCGTGACTCTCGAAGCGTTTCCCGTCTCCGCCGCGTCCCCTGGCGCCGGCGCGGGCGGGTCCGCTGCGGGGGCGTCCTCCTCCCCGCGCGAGCACTTCGCCACAGGCGCTAGTGCAGGCGGTGCGGGTCACATGAACAGCCCTCCCATGACGCCCGGCAAGGCTGCAGACCAGACGGCGGGCTCCCCCGCCGCCGCGAGTGGACCGGGCGCTGCCGGCTCTGTCCGGCCGTTTGATCTTGGGCCCGCGGGTCTGGGGCTGACGCGCGCCTCCTCCGACGGCAGCGATCTGTCCGTCTCGCCCTCCCCGTACCACGCTGCGGAGGGCCCGGCAGGGGCCGGCGGCGCGCCCGCGGGGTCCGCAGCGGACGGGCGGAAGCAGCTCGGCTTTGCCGTCTCCCCTCCTGCGGCGGAGACCCCTGGCGCCCTCATGGGCGCCACGGGCGCGGGAGGGGTCGGCGGCGCGTCGGGGGTCGCTGGCGCGCTGTCCCCTGGCGCTGTTGCGGTTGCTGCTGCGGCGGCGGCTTCAGCAGCCAGCATGCTGCCGCCGGCGATTGTGACGTCTGGCATGGCCACGGGCACCGTCGCAGGCTCGCCCCACTACACGAGCGCGCCTGCCGCCGCTGCTGCTGCTGCTGCTGCTGCTGCGGGTATCGGGGGCGCCCCGGCCCTCGGCGGCGCCATCTCTGCCCTCGGGCTTGGAGCCTCCGCCGCCTCTGCTGGCGGCGGCGCGGCGGCACCAGGCAGCCCCGCAGCGCCGTCCTACGCGGCTGTCGTGGGCGCGGGGGGCGCGGGCATCGCTGCGAGCGGGGAGCGCTCCCCCTCTGGCTCTCTGTCCTCCCCGCTCTCCCCGGGCGGCAGCGCCTTTGGCGCCGGCGGCGGAGGCGGAGGCGTCGGAGGCGCTGTCGCGGGTGGCGGTCTGAGCTCCCCGCACTCGCTGCTTCCGCCGCCCTCGCCCAAGTCCTCTCCCTCGCCCTCCGGCGCCGCCGCGGCGGCTGCAGCAGCCGCGGGCGGCGGCCTCGGCAGCTTCGCCCTCGGCCCCGCCGCAGCCGCGGCGTCTGCGGGGGTCGATGCTCTGGGCACACAGCTCGCAGGCGGCGCAGGCGCGCTGGTGCCTCCCCCCGCCATCGCTGCCGCCGCTGCGGCTGCTGCAGGGGCCACGGGGGCAGGCGGCGGCGTCGGCGCGTCTCCGCCTGGCTCCCCCTCCGCTGCGGCCGCGGCGGCGGCGTCGCGGGCCGCCTACGTCGCCGCAGCGAACGCGGAGTCGTTCCCCCTGTCCCCGACGCAGCAGCGCCAGCAGCAGCTGGCTGCCGCAGCGGGCGTCGCAGCGGGCGGCGCAGCGGGGGCGGGGTCGCCAAAGGCAGGACTACTCTCCCCGGGGCGCATCGGCGGCGGCAGCGCAGGCCAGCAGCGATCGCCGCCTGAGGGGGGCGCTGCCGGTGTCGTCTCGCCTGCTGCGGCAGCTGCAGCCGCAGGCGGCGTCAAGCAGCGCTCCCCATCCGCGGCCTCGCCGGGTACCTCACCCTCTGCGGGCGCAGGCGTCGTTGCAGCAGCGGGGTCGCCGCAAGGGGTCGCAGGCCGGAGCATGGGGGCGGGTGCCGTCCCCACGCCCTCCACCTCCTCCCCTTCTGGCACTGCCGCTGCTGCTGGCGCCGCCGCTGCTGCTGCGGGCAGCCCTGCGGCGCATCGGCACGAGGGCAAGGAGGCCGAGGACGAGGAGGCAGCTGCAGCCGCAGCGGGGGCTGCGCGCGCCGCCGCCGGCGGCAGCCTCAGTCCGCTCAGTACGCCCACCAAGCAGCAGCAGGCGCTGCAGCGGCGCCTGGCCGCCGCAGCGGCGGAGGGCAAGGAGGCGACCCTCGCTGAGGAGGGCAAGCACGCAGAGGGGGGAGACGCCGGCGCCGCAGCTGCGGCCACTGCAGCAGCGGGGTTCGTCGAAGGGGCCTCTGCCGTCGCGGCAGGGTCCCCCGTCTCCCCCGCTGCATCTACAGCGACGGCGACGGCGACGGCGCAGCAGCGGAAGCCGCGCCTGCTGCTGGACTCTGAGCACGACGTCACCGCTGCCGCTGCTGACGCCGCCGCCGCTGCCGCTGCAGGGGGCGCGGTGCGCAAGATCCTCTCACCGGCCGCCGACGCAGCAGCCGCTGCGGCGGGCAGCCAGCAGCAGCAGCAGACCACGCCGGGCTCCGCCACCAAGGCCGCGCCCGCCACCGGCGCCGGGGGAGGGGTCGCCATCCCGGCCTTCTACCGGCCCGGCGAGGGCGGCCGCGGGCGGGGGCGGCGACCCCTGGGGGAGCGGCTGGAGGATCGCCTGCCCTTGATCCTCGAGACCTGGCTGCGGCACAACGCCGCGCCCGCGCCGCCGCCCGCGCCGGGCGTGCAGCGGGTGCGCCGCGTGAGCGGCAGCGCCTCGCCAGACGCAGCAGCGGGCGCAGGCGCAGGCGCA
>Ga0208629_100050_pt1 | contig 63934 bp, 68 predicted proteins | sample LakWasMet19_HOW5_2_FD_183865 | JGI IMG/M metagenome (GOLD analysis project Ga0208629, IMG submission 183865) | Freshwater sediment methanotrophic microbial communities from Lake Washington under simulated oxygen tension - Sediment Metagenome... | ecosystem: Environmental > Aquatic > Freshwater >... | reverse complement strand
CATCAAACAGCATGTCGATGAATGTCGAAACCTCATCTTGAATTTGGCCTTCAGTGCAAAAAATATGCGCGTCATCCTGGACAAAGTTTCTAACCCGCATCAATCCATGCAATGTGCCGGACGGTTCATTGCGGTGGCAGGAGCCGAATTCAGCCAGTCGAATTGGTAAATCGCGATAGCTTTTAATGCCTTGGTTGTAAATTTGCACATGGCATGGGCAGTTCATCGGTTTAATCGCGTAATCGCGATTTTCAGAATGGGTGGTAAATATCATTGCACCGAATTTATCCCAGTGCCCTGATTTTTCCCATAATGATCGATCGACGATTTGCGGCGTTTTAACTTCTCCGTAACCATTGGTGCGTAATTTTTCACGTACGTACTGCTCGATTTGCTGGTACAAAATCCAACCTTTTTCATGCCAGAACACCATGCCTGGTGCTTCTTCTTGGGTATGAAATAAATCGAGCGTTTTTGCTAGTTTGCGATGATCCCTTTTTTCGGCTTCTTCCAGGCGATGCAGGTAGTCTTGCAATTCTTTTTTGTCGGTCCAGGCGGTGCCGTAAATACGTTGCAGCATTTCATTATTGGAATCACCTCGCCAATAGGCGCCGGCAATTTTCATTAACTTGAAGGCTTTTAATTTGCCGGTACTCGGCACATGCGGGCCACGGCATAGATCGGTAAATTCACCTTGCGTGTATAGGCTTAAGTCTTCGTTCGCTGGAATTGATTCGATAATTTCGGCTTTATAAGTTTCTCCTAGATTCTTGAAAAACTTAACGGCCTCATCTCGTGATAACACTGAGCGAGTTACTAGGTTATCTTCTGCTACCAGTTTTTGCATTCTGGCTTCAATGGCTTCCAGATCTTCTGGTGTAAAAGAGCGTTGATAAGCGAAATCGTAAAAGAAGCCGTTTTCTATCACAGGCCCAATAGTTACCTGGGCGTCTGGAAATAGCTGTTTAACGGCTTGAGCCAAAAGATGAGCGGTGGAATGACGAATAATATCAACACCTTCAGCATCTTTTGCGGTAATGATTTGTAATGTCGCATCTTCCTGAATAGGCGTACTGGCATCGACGAGTTTGTCATTGATTTTGCCGGCAAGAGTCGCCTTTGCTAAGCCTGCTCCTATGGATAATGCGACGTCCATGACGGTGACGGCTTGGTCAAAAGTGCGCTGAGAGCCATCTGGAAGAGTAATTACTGGCATGTTATTTGTTTTTAGTTGGCACAATAAAAAAGCACCGCTAGGCAGTGCTTTGTAAACACATTAGTAGTGCCAAAATAGCTGGCGGCTACATTAAATAATTTTTTTAATCCTACATGTAATTGATTGATATTGCAATCATTGTTCCTTTGTTTCCCTCCTTAAGTGGCTTAGCTTGGTCGCTATTTAAGTTCTTTTGATTGAGTATTCAAAGGTTATGATGTCGGTAAATAAATCAGCTCTCCTGGCCTGGGCTACGAGCAGATATTGTGTTTTGCGTTGTAATTGAGGTTGATGACTAAGGATAAAAATGACTATTTCGTTGGCGGTGTTGGTCGTCGTGTTTTTGTTGATTGCAATAAGAAAAGTTGGGCATTTGCAGATCAAAATCTGGCAAGTAATGATGGTTGGCGCTTTGGTATTGTTGGCTACCGGCGAAATTGGCTGGAGTGATGCGTTAAAGGCGATTGACGTTAACGTCATGCTGTTTTTGCTAAGCATGTTCATCATCGGTCAGGCGCTGATTGATAGTGGTTATCTTTACTTCCTGGCTTATAAGCTGTTTGGCCGATTAACTTCGGTGCGGCAAATGGTGCTGGGGATTTTGTTTGGCGCGGCTTTTTCATCCGCATTATTGATGAACGATACGCTGGCCATCGTCGGCACACCGCTGGTTCTGCGCCTTGCACATGAACATAAAATCAATAGTCAATTGCTTTTATTAACGCTTGCCTATGCCGTTACCATCGGCAGTGTCATGAGCCCGATTGGCAATCCGCAAAATTTGCTTATTGCCAGCGCTGGTGGATTAACTTCGCCGTTTATCAGTTTCTTCCAGAGCTTGGCGTTGCCTACATTGGTTAACTTAGTGTTTACCTATTTGGTATTACACCGGGTTTACCGAGATCAATTTGTCGATGCCATGCCGCTTATTCACACGCCCGTTAAGGTGTTGGATTTGCAATTAGCTAAGTTGGCGCGTATTTCCTTATTTTTGTTGCTCAGTTTGATAATACTTAACGTCGTTTTGACCAGCAGCTACAGCCAACGGCATTTGGAATTAGCCCATATTGCAATCATTGCCGCTTTACCTGTAGTGCTTTTTAGTTCTAAGCGTTTGCGGATTCTCAAAGGACTGGACTGGTCAACCTTAGTGTTTTTTGCGTCCATGTTTGTTGTGATGGCCAGTGTTTGGCAATCCGGCATCATGCAACAGCTGTTAAAGCACTTTCAGCTGGATTTAACTGCCGTTCCCGTTATTATGATGGTGAGTGCTGGATTAAGTCAGTTGATTTCCAATGTGCCGCTCGTGGCGCTGTATTTGCCATTGTTGGGCCAACCGGAATCACAGGCATTAATGGCGTTGGCCGCAGGCAGCACCATTGCAGGTAATTTTTTGATATTGGGTGCGGCTAGTAACGTCATTATTATCCAGCATGCTGAAAAACACGGTGCAAACTTGGGATTTTTTGAGTTCGCCCGAGTGGGCATCCCCCTGAGTCTGTTAAATCTATTGATATATTGGCTATGGTTTCGTTACGGATTCAGTTGATCGGTAACAGTATATTTTTCCAGAATGCAGTATTAAAAACGGACATTACATGCGTAAAAAAACTGTTAAACCTTCTACCTACTTAACCGAGGTTAAAACCCTGTCGGATCGTATTCTTAAAGCCCAACAGCCGATAAGAATCCTTGATGCCATCAAATGGGATGATGGTGTTAAACAGGCATTTTTTAACGGAAACTGTAAAAAACTTCCTGAAGTTACTCCCGAGTATTATTTAAATCGGCCATTGGGCTTTGATCCTGTCGAAAAGAAACACGAGTTCTATCAAATAGAACGCGATCTGGTCCGCAAACTCGGCCAGCTTAATCCGCTTAGCGTCATCATGCGCAGGATTTGCCGGGAATACCAGGATGTCGTGCGCATGCTGGAAGCGCGGGGCACCTCAACGTTTACCAATATTTCTCAAGAGCTGTATGGCTCGTCACAAGATGTCTTTCATGTTGGTGATCCGACCATTGCCGATTTGGGCAGCATGATGGAAGCCACCTTGTCGCAATTATTGAAACTGGATTTTCTGGTTGAAGAGCCCAAAACCATTAACGCTAAAGATGCCGTAGCGATACTTAATGAAAAAATAGAAGCCATGTTTCCTGGCGATGGCCTACGGGCCATGATCAGTGACGGTATTGTCGCCGATGCGGCGGCAGGTACTGATTACGTTAAATTGCGTGCCGACGCTTTATTTAACATGCGCGATTTGCGCGTGCTGGAAGTGCATGAAATTTGGGTGCATTTGGGCACCACGTTGAATGGATTAGCACAGCCTTATTGTACTTTTTTGGGCAAGGGGCCGCCTTCAGCAACTGTTACCCAGGAAGGTTTGGCGGTGTTGATGGAAATTTTGACCTTTAGCTCGACACCCAATCGCTTGATGCGTTTGATTAACCGAGTGCGTGCCATTACTTTGGCCGAAGAAGGCGCCGACTTTATGGAGATATTCACTTTCTTCTTAGACAAAGGCTTGGATAGAGAAGAAAGCTACACCCTCAGCAGTCGCGTGTTTCGAGGCAGCAGTCCTGACGGTATGGCGTTTACCAAAGACCTGACCTACATCAAAGGTTTTGTCCTCACTTACAACTTTATGCGTTTGGCGGTTAGTAAAGGTAAACCCGACCGTATTCCGTTATTGTTCTGCGGAAAAACTATGATCGAGGATATGAAAGTGCTCGTCGATTTGGTAGAGGAAGGGACCGTCGTGCCGCCGCATTTTTTACCGCCGCAATTTAAAGACTTAATGGGGCTTTCAGCATGGTTGAGTTTTAGCCGGTTTATGTCATCGATGAACTTTCGGCAACTTGAGCAAGATTATGCAAACATTTTGTAAGTTGGGCCTGATCGGGGTGTCGGTGGTGTTTTTGTTGCCGACCAACGCGCTGGCGGCGAATGCTTGGAACTATGTGCAAGAAAGCGATCGATTAAACAATCGTAGTTACAGCATTGCAAGGTCGCCACTGCCGCGTCATGACCTTTATGACAATATGCGTCTGGAAGTCGTGTGTAAGGATAATGCCTTGCAAGTAACTATTGAGACAGACAGTCTTATCGCCTCGCAGGACAGTCGTTTTGGTGTTGAGTATCAAATTGACCAAAAGCCGCCGGTCAATATTCAAATGACTACGTTTAAAGACTCCAAGCGCCGTGGTTATACCAACGAAAATGCCCAAGCCATTGCTACGCAGATGCTCGCAGGTAAGGCCATATTTATTAGGGTCAATACCTTGATTCGCGAAGTGTTATCTGGGTCAATCCCGTTGGACGATGCGACCAAGCCATTAACTCAAGTGCTAGCCGACTGTGGGATTGCCGCATCAGGTAATTCCGTTGTTGAAAAGTCCTATAGCCTGGAAGCTTTTCAGCAAGACTTTGCCAAATTGAACGCAGAGCAGCAACAGCAACTCCTGGATAAAATCAGAAAATTGCTCACAGAGATGCATTAAAAGGGATAAAGAATGCTGCAAATAGGTGTGGTGTTAGCGTACATATTTATTGTTTTACTGTGGTCGACAACCCCGCTAGCCATCAAATGGAGTGCTGAAGGACCGGGTTTTTTGTTTGGCGTCACGGCACGTATGACCATTGGCGCCGCTTGTACATTGATGGCGTTAGGCTTGAGTCAACAGCGTTTAATCTGGCATTCAAAAGCGCTGCAAACCTATCTTGCAGTAGCTCTACAGATATACGGCTCCATGCTGGTAGTGTATTGGGCAGCGCAATTTATTCCTTCCGGTTGGATTTCAGTCATTTTCGGACTTACACCCTTAATGACGGCGTTGTTGGTAGCCTTGTGGTTAGCTGAGCGAAGCCTGACCAAGGGCAAAGTGCTTTCCTACATCCTGGGTATTGTCGGTTTGGCCGTAATGTTTGGCTCCGCCTTGCAACTGGGACGCGAGGCGGTGATGGGTATTTGTGGAGTGTTAGTCGCAACATTCTTGCAATCATTCAGCGCTGTCTGGGTAAAGCGAATTGATGCTAAGTTGCCCGCATTAACCCAAGTTACCGGCGGCTTATTGCTGTCGCTACCGTTGTATTTGCTTACCTGGATAAGCTTTGATGGTCACTGGCCAACAGATTTACCAATTACCAGTTGTGTGTCCATCGTTTATTTGGGCGTGATCGCCACCACCATCGGTTTTGCCCTGTATTACTATTTACTGATTTACCTCAGTGCGACACGCGTTGCACTCATTACCTTAATCTCACCCGTTATGGCATTAGCGCTTGGACACTTTGTTAACCACGAGCCTTTAACGGTGAAGGTACTAATCGGTAGTGCGTTGATATTGCTCGCGTTAGTCAGTCATGAGTTTTTTGACCGCAATAACGGCAAAGCGGCATAATGTTTTGCGATTAAACCAAGCCCGTAAATATGGAAAATTAAATGGCGTATGAATCTTTATTGAATGTTTTGCATGAGCGCGGCAAGCTCTCGCAAAGTGAATTAAAAAAAGTTGAACGGGTCAAAAAAACCGCTGGGTCTGAAAGCCTGCCACAGTTGCTGGTAAAGTTGGGCGTTTGTTCTGAGCTGGATGTGGCCGATGCGTATGTTGAGTCGGGCCAATTTGAAAAAATAATTGCCGAACAATATCCGCTGGAACGACAGCTTCCTGAGAATATTTCGCTGCGTTTTCTTAAGCAATATCATGTCATTGGCTTAAGTAATGAAAACGCCATTGAAGTGGCGATGATGGATCCGGAAGACCAGTTTGTGGTTGATGCCTTACAACTGGCGACCGGTAAACATGTCATCCCGAAAGTGGGATTATTATCCGAGATTGATGCTGCGTTGGATGTGCAGTACGGTGAAGGTCGCTCACAAGTCGACAAAGTTGTAGATGATCTGGATATGGATGACATCGCTGATGAAGACCTGGAACACCTAAAAGATTTGGCCAGCGAAGCGCCGATCATCAAAATGGTCAACCTGATCATGCAACGCGCTATTGAAACCCGTGCCTCGGATATTCACATTGAGCCTTTTGAGCAAAGTCTTAAAGTTAGGCTGCGTGTTGATGGTGTGCTCAAGGCCATTGATGCGCCGTCGGTTAAATCGACCGCGGCGGTAATTTCGCGCATTAAAATTATGGCTAAGCTCAACATCGCCGAACGACGCTTGCCACAGGACGGCCGTATCAAGATACAAATGCTCGGTAAAGAGCTGGATTTGCGGGTGTCCACCATTCCTACCATGTACGGGGAAAGCGTGGTGATTCGTTTGTTGGATAAGGACAATACCGTATTGGATTTTGCCGCCTTGGGTTTTGCCGGCAAACATTTAGATCAGTTCCTCGACGCATTGTCACAACCGCATGGCATTATTCTAATTACCGGCCCTACCGGCAGCGGTAAATCGACCACGATGTACGCGGCGTTAAAACAGCTTAATACCTCAGAGCGCAAGATAATTACTATCGAAGATCCGGTGGAATACCAAATGGAAGGTATCAACCAGATTCAGGCCAAACCGCAAATCGGCTTAACGTTTGCGGCGGCTTTACGCTCTATAGTCCGGCAAGATCCGGATGTGATTATGATCGGGGAAATGCGTGATTTGGAAACTGCGCGCATTGCTGTGCAATCGGCGCTGACCGGCCATTTGGTGTTGTCAACGCTGCATACTAATGATGCAGCCGGCGGCGTTACGCGCTTACTGGATATGGGGCTGGAAGAATATTTACTGACTTCCACGGTCAACGGCATTTTGGCGCAGCGTTTGGTAAGAAAGTTATGTCCAGTATGTAAACAAGCCTATCACCCACCTGAGGAACTGGTTGAAGACTTACAGTTACGACGTTTTGTTCCGACAGGCGATATTGTTTTTTATAAACCGGTGGGCTGCAGTCTTTGTTCAGATATGGGTTATCGGGGACGTTTGGCGATTATTGAGTTTTTACCGATGACTGATCCTATCCGCAAATTGATTATGACTCATGCCGAAGCCGGTGTTATTCAAAAACTGGCGATTGCAGAAGGCATGTCAACCATGTATGAAAATGGCTTGGTTAAAGTAGCGCAGGGCATCACCACGCTGGAAGAAGTGTTGCGTGTGACTACGGCGGAAAGCTGAGATGCCCGCGTTTTCATACAAGGCCGTTAATGGTCAAGGTGACGTGATTGAAGGCATCAGGGAGGCGATTAATGAGCAAATCCTGATTGCTACCTTACAGGCTGAAGGTTATATGCCGATTCGGGTGGTGCCGGCCAAGCCGAAACTGTTTTCCGGATTTAAACTCAGTGCAAAACGTTCAGGCTTGGCGCAAAAAGACTTGTTGTTATTCACCAGCGAGCTTGCGACGTTATTGGAATCGGGCTTACCGTTGGATAAATCGTTGTTGGTGCTGATGGATCTAACTGAAGACAACGAAGCGTTAACTAAGCTCATTGCGCGTGTGCTGGAAAAAGTCAAAGGCGGGGCGGCCTTGGCGGATTCCTTAGAAAGACGTAAATCTCCCGATCGCTCGCGTACCAGCATATTTTCCAAGTTTTATTTAAATATGATTCGAGCCGGTGAAGCCGGCGGCAGTTTGGGTGAAGTATTAAGTCGACTTGCAGAATATCTGGAGCGCTCGCAAGAATTAAAAGACACGGTCAGCACCGCATTGATTTATCCAATGATTCTGTTGGTCATGTCGTTGGCATCATTATTTATTATGCTGACCTTTGTGGTGCCGCAATTTTCCGAGATGTTTGCCAGTGCCGGCAAAGCCTTGCCGGTATCGACCCAGATTGTGGTGGGGCTGGCGGAATGGTTGCAAAGCTATTGGTGGCTGCTGATTGGCGGCGCGGTGTCATTATCCAGCTATATGAAATGGCAATTGGCCGACCCGATAAGGAAGAAAGTGTGGGATGGTCGTTTTTTGAGATTGCCGTTAGTTGGTAATATTATCCTCAACAAAGAAACCGCCAATATCAGCCGTACCTTGGGGACTTTGTTGGGTAATGGCGTATCGATTTTGTCCGCGTTGATTATTGTGCGTGAAACGGTCGATAATTTGGTGCTTGCAGATGCTGTTCAAGATGCTGAAGATCAGCTCAAACAAGGTAAGAGTATGTCCGATGCCTTGTTGGCGAAAGGTGTATTGCCCAAAATGGCCCTGCAAATGATTAAAATGGGCGAAGAAACAGGGCGTCTGGAAGAGATGTTGCTACGCGTTGCCACCATCTACGACAAGCAATTGCGCGTTGCCATTGCCCGTATGTTGGCACTATTAGAACCTGCTTTGATAATTTCATTAGGGCTAATGATTGCTGGTATTATCGTGTCGATTTTGCTTGCCATCTTAAGCGTTAATGACTTGGCTTTTTAACCGTAAAACACTTAAACAGAACTATGAAAAAATACGCACAAACCGGTTTTACCTTACTTGAGTTATTAGTCGTCTTAGGCATTATCGCCATGTTGGCTGGCATAGTCGGGCCGCAGGTTATGAAGCACATGGGTGAATCGAAAACCAAAGCTGCAAAAGTACAGATTGAAGATTTGGCGGCCAGTTTGGATATGTACAAACTCGATTTGGGCCGCTATCCGACCTCCGAACAAGGCCTTAATGCGTTGATTCAGGCACCGGATGATGCTAAACGCTGGAACGGTCCGTATTTACGTAAATCAAAAATTCCTTTGGATCCGTGGCAACAGGAGTATCACTACGCAGCTCCCGGTACGCACGGTAAGTTTGATTTATTCAGCTGGGGTGCTGACGCTAAGGAAGGTGGTGAAGGTGAAGATCAGGACATTACCAGCTGGGAATAACACCTCAAAACTAAGCCAAGGTAGACTGCGGCAACCGCTGTTGACTCCGTCTAAAGAGCCTGTGTCGGCTATTCCTGCATTGCTAAAACGCATAAAAAATTCTGATAAAAGCCAGTTCAGGCAGCAAGGTTTTACCCTGCTTGAACTGCTGATGGTGCTGTCTATCATGGTATTGGGATTTTCGGCGATCAGTATCAATTTATCCTCCGGCAACGATACTCTTGAGCTTAAAAGTGCCGCCAGAGATATGGTATCTGCTTTGCGCTATGCGCGTGGACAAGCATTGGTAAGTCACCAGCAAACCACTATCGAAATTGATTTAAGTGAAAATTCATATACGGTCAGTGGACGCGACAAGAATTATCAAATACCTGAGGATATAGATATTTCTGTCGTGACCGGCCAAGATGAAGTGGCAGGCGAAGGGGTTGCGAGGATCAGGTTTTTTCCTGATGGCTCGTCAATAGGCGGCAGGATTACCCTGGAGAAGGGCAAGGCAGGCTGGCAAATCGATGTCAATTGGCTGACTGGTGCAAGTGAATTGAATGCTACGTAAGCAGGCTGGCTTTTCATTATTAGAGATTCTGATAGCGTTTTCCATTCTGGCGCTCTCTCTGGGTATTTTGTTAAAAATTTTTAGTTCCGGTGTTAACACTGCCCAAGTAGCTGAAGAATATACAGTTGCCGTGCAAATAGCCGAATCGCTAATCGCGGAAACTGGAGTAACAACACCACTTCAACCCGGTGAAAGCTCAGGCGTGGAATTACAAAGATACCAATGGCTGATCAGCGTCACGCCTTACACCTTAGATTTTGCGAATGTCACCAGCAAGAAATCTGACACTGACACCGGCGAGATTCCTCTTTCTTTGTTTAAAGTCCGGGTGGTGGTTACTTGGGGCGATGACAATCGACAATTTGAGCTGACTAAGTTGAAATTGGCGGCCGCGATATGACTATACGTCGACAAGCTCAACAGGGATTTACCCTGATAGAAGTATTAATTGCGATGACTTTGCTCAGTATTATGGTGGTGCTGTTATTTACCAGCTTGAAAATTTGCGCCCAAAGCTGGGAGCAAGGTGAAAGCAAAATCACTGAGGTCAACGAAGTGGCTGTTGTTTACAATTTTTTTCAACAGCACCTGGCGTCGTCAAAACCGGTATGGAATGATTTTTCTGGTGAAGAAGGCGTTAAAACCTTTGCTTTTCAAGGCGCTCGGCAAACCCTGCAATTTGTTACGGCGTTTCCTGACAGCGTGGGTAGGAAAGGTCTGCAACAGTTTTCGTTGTCCCTGCAACAACAAGACGGCGATTCGGTGCTTAAAGTAGGCTTAAGCCCATTTTTACCCTTAGCTGAAGGCGAGCAATGGCATCAGGACGAAGTCGTATTGGTTAAGCATGTAACACGCTTTGAGCTAAGCTACTTCGGCGCAGAACCGGGTAACGACGATATTCGATGGCAAACGGAATGGGTAGAAAAAGAAATCCAACCGCGGTTGGTTAAAGTCAGCATTGAATTGGACAATGGCATCGATTGGCCGGATTTGATCATTGATTTAAAAATTACCGGCAATTACAGCAATGAAGATAACGACGGGGAAGTGGTCGATGAAAATAAGGAAGTCGATCCTACTCAGCAAGCCGAGCGTAATCGGTGAACGTGACAAAACAGCAAGGCTTTGCGTTAATTTTGGTGTTATGGGTACTGAGCCTTTTGATTATTATGGCGGGCAGCTTTGCGTTGAATATGCGTCGTGAAATAGCCGTCGCTGCCGGTGTTAAAGCCAACGCTCAAGCAATGGCGCTTGCGGAGTCTGGAGTTGCTGTTGCTGAGTTAATGTTATTGCATCCAGAAGCCAACAAGCGTTGGCGAGCCGATGGCAGCGTCTATGAAATTGATTTTGCTGACACCCAAGTAAGAATTCAGATGTTGGCCGAAGTTGGCAAAATAGACATCAATAATGCCAGTGAAGAGTTACTGCAAGCGCTGATAAGTCATGTCATCAACGATAAAGAGCAACAAACCAAACTGGTCAATGCCATTTTAGATTGGCGAGACGCTGATGATGCGGCTCGTATTGATGGTGCGGAAAAAAATGAATACAAAAAAGCCGGGCTAAGTTATCAACCCAGAAATAAGCGTTTTCGTGCCATTGAAGAATTACAATTAGTGCAAGGTATGACCGAGGATGTTTATCAAGCGTTGGTGCCTTTGATAACATGTTATTCCGGTAAAGATGTGGATTTGCAGCAGGCGTCCCGAGACGTGTTGGAAATCATGCCGACTCTGAATCAGCAGTATTTGGACCAATACTTGGCGGCGCGCTTCAGCAGTGTCGTCAATGGTCTTCCCACACCCTCAACTGCACTGCTTACCTCGGCTGAGTTGAATGCTGATGACTTAAATCTAATGCCTTCAGAAAGCTCGGAAACAGAGTTAACTGAACAAGCGCCGGTGTCGACCGGAGTGACTGAAATTATTGCTGAAGTGCGTTTTGCTGATGGTGCTTCAGCAACGCTTAGCGTTGTAGTGGAAAAAGTTGATGGTGCCGGCGCCAATTCGTTTACAGTACTTAAATGGCGACGTAATCAACACCTTGAGCAATCTCTGTTCTTGGATGATAAAAATAACTTACTTGTGAAGCAGTATGCTGAACCTGAATTCAACAATTAATTTCGACTTAAAAAAGTTCTGGCGCTGGTGGCGTCGCGAGCTGAGCGTCTGGGTGCCCGATAAATTAAAACAACTGGTCAGTGATAAACAGGGCTTTATCATCGTGCGTCCCCAAGGTGGGCAATTGGTTTTAAGTTATGAATACAAACAGCAGGCTGAAGTACTGGCGGTGCTCGACAGAAACCAGGATGGTGCTGCGCAATATGAAGCCTTATTGGCTCAGGACGAAAGACTAAGTAAAGCTCACGTTGTTATTCGTTTAAACGATCGTGATGTTATTCATAAAGACTTGGTGTTGCCGGCGGCGGCTGAGGAAAATTTACAACAAGTTGTCGCTTACGAACTTGATCGTTACACGCCATTTAAAGCCGAGCAAATTTATTTTGCCGCGAAATTGCTAAACGAAGATAACGAGCCGGGGCAGATTAGAGTCATGTTGATTTTGACCACCCGGGAAATATTGGATGCACTCTATGCCGACATCAAAATGATGGGTATTCAGCCGCTGCTTTTTGATTACGAAGGTGCAGCTAACGATCTTGGTCTGGATGATGATTATTACAATCTGCTGCCGGAATGGTTACGTGAAAAAAACGCCAGAACGCCACAATTGATAGTTGGCGGCTTGCTGGCATTGGCGTTGACATTAGCAATGACGGCAATGGCATTGCCGGTGTGGCTGGAATCGCAAGCGGTCGAGACTTTACAAAACAAAATCGACGAAGTGGAGCCGGAAGCAAAAAAAATAAAAGCCATGCAGTTGGAAATTGATACGCTGACCGAGCATACCAAGCTGCTATTGGATCAGAAAACCGCGCGCCCGGCTTTGGTCGTCTTGCTTAATGCCTTAAGCGCTTTGATTAAAGATGACACGTCATTAACGTATGCCCAATATTCCGATGGCCATTTACAAATGCAGGGTGAGTCTGCGTCAGCTTCTGGGTTGATTAGCTTACTGGAAGCATCCGATTATTTCGCCAATGCGCGTTTCGTCTCACCGGTCACTCAGGACAAAATCACCGGGCTAGAGCGTTTCCAAATTACCGTCGACGCTACTAAACCGGCACCAGTGGAGCCAAAAGCTGAGTTAGGCAATAATAATCCGCAAGATGCACCAAATGTCGAAGAAGAACCTGCTGTTTCGGAAGACAGCCAAGTACCGTTAGAAAACCGAACTGACAATACTGACGCACCTAAAAAAGCCGGAGGCAGTGATGGCGCTGATGGAAAATAAGCTCAGTCAAAGATGGCTGGCGCTGGGGTTGTTGGCTCTAGTCGCACTGGTATTCTCTTTATTGGTGGTGATGCCCATTATCAACAAAGGTTTGGAATTAAACGAAAGCAAACAAGCCTTGGCGTTCCGGCTACAACAATATGAACGGGTATTAGCGACAAAAGATCGGGTCGCCGCAAATCTTGATCAGATTAAACAGGCCTATGCCGAACAGGGCTACCTTAACAGACAGGAAACCAGCGCGCTGGCGTCGGCAGAATTGCAGGAGTTTATTAAAAAAACCATCGTTGAGGCGGGTGGGCAATTAAGCAGCACTCAAGTGTTGCCGGTGTCCACCAAAGACGAATTTACCCGCATCACCATCAGCGTCAGAATGACCGGTAACAGTGAAGTATTAAGAACGGTTCTCTACAACATAGAAACTTCAGCGCCGTTAATCGTTATTGATCAAATTGATATTCGGCCGATGCGCGGGGTCAGGAACAAAGCAACACGGCAGCTTGATCTCAGTAATGAACTTAATGTCAATTTCCAAGCAGTCAGCTTTATGAGGAAACAGTCGGAATGAACATTAAGCTAATTACTTTGTTGATTTCCGTTTGTGCGGGACTGTTGCTGGTAATCGCAGGCGAATGGCTATATGCAAAATCAGCTCAGCAGCAATTATTAACTTCGCTGACGACGGTAAAAGTGCCGGATAGTAGTCCCGATCAATTGCCCAGTATCACACTTGCCGAACAGCCCGAATCCAGTTATGAAGACTTGGTGACCCGGCCATTGTTTATCAAAGGCAGAAAGCCGGTTGATGAGCCATCCTCAGAACAGGCGAATGCGGCAGCTGCAGTGGAAAACTTTGATTGGCAATTAAACGGGATTTACACGTCCAATAAAGGTCAGTCAGTATTAATCAGTCGCGCCAAAACCAGTCAAGCAAAAATCAAGCACCGAAGAATAACTATCGGAGAAGATCTTGATGGCTGGAAATTGACGGAAATCGGTAACGATAAAATCCTACTTATTCAAGGCAGTGAGCAAAAAGAATTGCTGTTAAGAAAACCCAAACCTAAAACCGCACCAATAAGACAACCGGCAAATGCAGCTAACCCGCCTGCAGTACCCCCTGCAGAACAGCCACCCGAACAAACCGAAGTTGATACTACTGAGATTCCCCAATGAGTAATGTAAAGAAAGTCGCTACTGTCTCTTACCTAATGGCTATGGGGTTGACCCTGTCCAGCTGCGAATTATTAGGCCCCAAACAAGCGGCAAAATTGCCATTGGTGCCGGTTACGCAAATTGTTGAAAAACCGCAAAATCCTGATGTCTTTAAAGATTTGCAGAATAAAACACCAACTATCGATGCCAACAAATCCAAAGGCGAGCTATATCCTGGTACTGATCAGTTTGTGCCAAATAAACCCGAACAGCACAGAAAAACGTCGGCCGTCGGCGAACGCTCTTTCAGCCTTAATTTTGACGAAGCCGATTTAGGCGAAGTCGCCAAAGTGATATTAAGTGACATCTTGGGGCAAAATTATGTGCTGAGCCCGAAAGTGGCCGGCAAGGTGACCCTGCAAACAACCGACCCGCTTAGTAAAGATGAATTGATTCCCACGTTGGAAATGCTGCTGCGAATGAATAACGCCGTACTGATTAAAGATGCCAGCATTTACCATATCGAACCTGACAGTGAAGCGCTATATAGCTCCAATTTCGCCGCGCCCGGTACCGCTGGAAGAACGGGCTATCAAGTCAGAGTAATTCCCATCAGAAATGTCGCTGTGCAAGACATAGTTGATGTGATTAAGCCACTGGTACAAGAAAAGACCATTCTCAATGTTGATAGTACCCGTAATATTTTGGTTGCTTCAGGTACTCCGGATGAATTGGGCCGGGTATTGGACATGATCAGCACCTTTGATGTTGACGTCTTAAAAGGTCGCTCCTTTGCGTTGTTTCCGTTGACGCATGTCGATGCAGATACGGTTATTAAAGAGCTTGAGGAGGTGTTTGATAGTAAGTCCAAAGAAGGTGAATCCGGGTTTTTCCGTTTTATCGCGATTGACCGTATGAATTCGGTCATGGCTATCACTCATCAAGCCCGTTACTTAAGAGATATTGAAAGCTGGATAGCTAGGCTGGATCGCGCCAATACCGCTACTGGCGGCGGGGTGAATGTATACAAAGTGCAGCATGTCGATGCGATGGAGTTGGCTGATACCTTAAATGATATTTTTGGTAGTGGGCAACGCTCAAGCAAATCGGCAAAGCTTGCTCCCGGTAAAAAATCTACAACGATTAGTAACAAACAGACCAGTAATAAAACTGATGCGACTGGGACTGGCACCACTGGTACAAAAACAGGGCAAAGAACTGGTTCAACCGGTATCAATAGCAACAATCAAAACAGTAATCTCAGTAGCGGCAGTACCGCAACGGGCGACGCCAAAGTCGCCAACGTGGGTGAGGTCAAGATTATTGCAGACGGTGCTAATAACTCTGTAGTGATAGTGGCAACTGCGCAGGAATACGGCGTAATTTTGCCGATTATCAGGCAGTTGGATGTGATGCCGTTACAGGTATTGATTGATGCGACGATAGCTGAGGTGAGTTTGACAGATGCTTTGGCATACGGCATCAAATGGTATCTAAATTCGGGCAATACCACGGCGACTAGTAATTTATTGAATGCAAAACTTACTGATATTGCATCTTCAGCGGCTCTTGCCACTGCAACAGGCGGACTGACTTTGCTGCAGGACTCAGGTTCTGTTAAAGCTTTATTGTCTGCCGAAGCTAACAATAACAATGTTAATGTTATTTCCTCGCCATCGTTGATGGTATTGAATAACCAAGAGGCTAATATCCAAGTGGGTGACGAAGTGCCGATCCGAACTTCCGAATCAACCAACACTGCTAGTAGTGGTACCAATCCCATTCAGACCAGTTCTATAGAACAACGTAAGACCGGGGTGAAATTAACCGTTAAACCCAGAGTTAATGCCAATGGTTTAGTTATTATGGACATTGAGCAAAGTGTTGAAAATGCCCAAAAAACGAGCACCAGCACCATTGATTCGCCTTCCATACAAACTAGAGAGATCACCAGTACCGTTGCGGTGCAAAGCGGCGAAACTATTGTCCTGGGAGGCTTGATTAAGGATGGTAACGAGGATGTTAAATCTGGAATACCTTTTTTACATGAGCTGCCTTTGATAGGCCCATTGTTTGGCAGTACTTCTAAAAATAAGACAAAAACAGAATTAGTGGTGTTGATTACTCCGCGCGTAGTTGGAACCCAGCAGGATGCCCGACTAATTACCGATGAATTTAAACGCAAATTAACCGGGATTTATGAAGACCAACCGGTTGTGTTGAAAGCGAAGTAGGCCGGAATAAGTTATGTAGCTACGCGATGCCTACCCTACACCATAACAAAAAGCCCGAAGATTGAGCGGAGTCGAAGCCAAGCCAAGCAAGTTGTAAGCTTCGGCTCCGTTCAGCAAGCGATTTGCTGATAACTATTAATTCAACGCGATGCTTTCCAATTTTTCTTGCGGTCTTTTTTACGGGCGGCTTTTTCTTCACGAATGATCACCAGCTCGGCCAGCTCTTGTTCCATCATCGCTGGGGTTTCGAGCGTAATTCTACCCAGCGTACCTGCCCGTAATTCCGCCAATAGGATTTTTGCCGCTTTATCGATTTCAACTCGTCCACCGGTGCGCAAACAGCCGCGTTTTTTGCCTATAGCCGCCAAACATTCTTGATCGCCTTTAGGCAGTTCAGTCAGTTGAAAACGCTCTTTTAAAAACTCCGGGTAATGTTGCAACAGATACCCGGCAGCAAATTGGGCGATGTCTTCATGATCGATAGCCGTATCTTTAATGGCACCGGTAGTTGCCAGCCGGTAACCGGTATTTTTGTTTTCCAGATTGGGCCAAAGCATGCCCGGGGTGTCTAACAAGATAATGCCGTTGCCTATATCAATGCGTTGCTGGTGCTTGGTAACGGCTGGCTCGTTGCCGGTTTTGGCAATGGTTCGCCCCGCCAAAATATTGATTAAAGTAGATTTGCCGACGTTGGGTATGCCCATAATCAACGCATGCAGCAATTTGGATTGATTGTCTTTATCGGGCAGCATTTTGTGGCACAACTCAGGCAATTGCCTGATTTTTTCCGGATGCTCAATGGTTAAGGCGAGAGTTTTTACATTTTGTTCTTGTTCCATGTAACTTTGCCACTGTTGCGTCAGCTCAGGATCAGCTAGATCGCTTTTGTTAAGCACTTTGATACAGGGCTTGTCACCGCGGATACTGGCGAGCATGGGGTTTTGGCTACTAAACGGAATGCGCGCATCGAGAATTTCAATCACCAGATCTACCTGCGGCAGGATCTCTTTGACTTCTTTGCTGGCCTTGTGCATATGGCCGGGATACCACTGAATAAGCATGATTTGTTTTAAGGAGGTTGAAGAGTTAACTTTTAAGGGTGCATCATAGCAGCCTGCCAAATATTCTGATGGAGTTTGCATGAAACCTGAAACATCTGAACAACCACAAGTGCAATTTACGTTACTTTACGATGGGCAATGTCCTATCTGCCAAAAAGAGGTGGCGTGGTTATCTCGATTCAACAAACAAGGCAAGCTTGGCTTTAAAGACATTACCGATACTGATTTTGATCCTGCGCTGCACAATAAAACGTTTGCGCAGTTGATGGCGGAAATTCACGGCGTTTACCCCAACGGCGCAATCGTTAAAGGCATGCCGGTATTTAGAGAGGCGTATCGGGCAGTAGGGTTGGGTTGGTTATTGGCGCCCACCGGCTGGCCAATATTGAAGCAACTCTTTGATGGGTTGTACCTGATTTTTGCAAAATACCGGTTGAATCTTGGCGGTTTATTCGGTGCCAAGCGTTGTCAGGATGGCAGTTGTCAAATACCTAAGCAATCCCGTAAACGAGGCTAAAAATGACAATAATTATAGAGCTGTTGATACTGGGGCGTGAATTTATCGAAGGGCCATTATGAGCAAACCGACAATTAGCAGCAGCTTTTATGCTTACTTATCGCGGCTTAGATGGATTAAGCGTTGGGGGCTTAAACGCAATGCCCATGATGAAAATGTCATGGAGCATAGTTGGGAAGTCTCAGTAATTGCCCATACCTTGGCGTTGATTAAAAATCGCTATTTTGGCGGGCAGGTTGATGCTAATGCAGTGGCAACGGCAGCCTTGTATCATGACATTACCGAAGTGATTACCGGCGATTTACCGACGCCGATTAAATATCATTCCCAGGCTATTCGCTTGGCCTACAAGCAGATAGAAAAGCAGGCCGAAACAGAATTAGTGGCATTACTACCCGGCGAGTTGCAGGCGGATTTTATGGCGCTGATTCATCATGAGCAATTGCCTGAAGAGCATGCCGGTCTTATTAAAGCGGCTGATAAAATCTCCGCCTATCTTAAATGTCAGGCGGAATTAAAAGCCGGTAACAGGGAGTTTGAGACTGCAGCAGAGCATTTGGTGCAAACCCTGGGACAGTCTGAGCAGCCGGAAGTTATTTTTTTTATGACAGTATTTGTGCCCAGTTGCGGATTGACGCTAGACGGCCTAATGCAAACCCATTGATTGCGCGGGCCGGTGAATGCCTGGACTTTAATTAACCAGCTCACTATCATGCAGGCGTAATCCAACGTAAAGCACTAGGAGATTCCAATGTTACAAGCACAACAACCCGCGCCAATTTTTAGCAGCAAAAATCAAAATAATGACACAGTCAGTTTGGCTGATTTCAAGGGTAAAAAAAATGTCGTGCTGTATTTTTATCCCAAAGATGACACGCCGGGTTGCACCATTGAAGCCAACGACTTTACCCGGTTGGCAAGTGAGTTTGCCAAACTGGATACAGTCGTTATTGGTGTAAGTAAAGATTCTTGTAGCAGCCACACTGATTTCATCAAAAAATACGATCTTAAGGTCGATTTATTAGCCGACACCGAAGGCGAGCTTTGCGAAAGCTACGGTGTGTGGCGGGAAAGAGAAAAAAACGGCGTTAAAAGCATGGCAGTTTTGCGTTCTACTTTTATTATCGATAAGCAAGGCAACTTGGCCGATGTAATTTACGGCGTGAATCACGAAGGTCATGCCCAGGAAATTCTGGAAAAAATAAAAACTTTGTAACTAAATCAACTCGACCAACCTATTTAACCCGCTTAACTATTAGGAAATCATGTCAAAACCCGATTTTGCTTTACACCATGCCAGCGTTATCGTCGCTAATACCGAAGTATCGTTACGATTTTATCGGGATATTTTAGGGCTGCAGCAGGTGCATCGCCCCGATATGGGCTTTCCGGGCGCCTGGTTTCAGTTGGGTGAGCAGCAAGTTCACATCATGGAATTGAATAATCCGGATCCGACTACCGGCCGCCCAGCGCATGGCGGTCGTGATCGGCATTTTGCCTTGACTGTGTCAGAGCTGGAGCCTATTCGCGAGCTGCTGGAAAGAGCAGGCGTTGCTTATACCTTGAGTATCTCTGGCCGTAAGGCATTGTTTTGCCGTGATCCGGATGGTAATGCAGTAGAAATTATCGAGCGTGCGGGCGCGCCAAAGTTGGCTGATATGATCCCATTGGCCGAATAATGTCATTCATTTAATACCTCTTGGCATTGAGCCGGCAGTACCAGCACTGTTGCTGGTTTTTTAGGCGCTAACAAATCAGCCTTAGCCTCCGCAGAAAACCACCATGCCAAGCTGGCATCACAGCCGTCTCCTTTGGGGACGGCATCTTGAATTCGACACTCCGGATTATCAGCAGGGCATTTCAGGCGGACATGAAAATGATCGTCATGCCCGTACCAAGGGCGAATTTTTCTAAGCCAGCTTTGTCCGCTATTGTCCGTGCATAATTGTCTTTTGACACTGGCATTAACAAAAATACGATCTACCTCCGGCAGGTTTGCGGCCGCTTCAAGAATGTGTTCGTTTATCGGCGACCAATGTTTGGGACTAATAGCAGCAGATTTTTCGGCAAGCACGGAAGTTGCCGTCCAAGTTTCACGATCTTCAATGCTTAACTGCGAGCCAGTCGCTTCAGACGCAAGGCGAAACCATATATCCACATCCAGTCCGGTCTGATGACTGCGGTGACCTGATAACGTCGGGCCGCCGCGTGGTTGGCCTAAATCCCCGATCAATAAAGTTCCCCAGTGCTGCTGAGTCGCGGCATTACCCATTTTTTTTATGAAGCTAAGTAAATCAGGATGCCCGTAAAATCGTGTCCGTGATAAGCGCATTACTTGATAGCCGTTGCCTGCAACCGGCAACGCCGCCGCACCGCGCAAGCAGCCGGAAGTATAAGTGCCGATACTCTGTGATAAGCCGGTAGTTTTTGTTGGCTGGGTTACTTTTGCCCAATCTTTAGCGGATGTTGAGGCAAGGCACTCGGATGAGATAATCAATAGTATGAAAAAAAATGATAGACGCATGGCTACAAAATCAGAATGAAGTTACTGTAGGATTTAATGAGAAAGGCAAAAGTGTCCATTTTCTTTACACTTTTATGAAATCATGGTGGTTAGTAAATGTGTCGTAATGAATGACGTTAGTGTGGGCAACCGCTTACGTTGACGTAAGCTTTGGCTTAGTAAAGGCTTAGTCATTATGTTTTTATAGTCTTCTGAGTGTAATGAAATTTGTTAAAAAACTGAATAATTGTCATAAATGTGTCAGGTTTCTTTACAACTTCTATTAGGAATAAAGCTTTTGTTAAGCACTCATCCATAAATAACCTGGCAAAACAAGTAGGTCTACTTAATTTAACCGGCGAAAAGACAAACTAAAACAGCCGATCATCAGACATTATTTGCCGATGATCGGCTGTTTTAACAAATTAATACTGTAAAAAACACTTTAAATTCAATGGTTAATGGAAAATAGGTGAAAATACTAATAGTGATTATACGAATTGTTTATTAAGTATTTCCATGAGAAGTTATGTGTCGGCAAGTCCGGGTAATGACAAAAAATTAGTGATATTAAATAATTAATTTTTTCGGCATGATAGTTGCTTTTAATAAATAGATGCTTTTTTGTATCACCTAATTGCATTATTAATTCTATTAATGATGTTTTGAATTAATTTTTTTGGAATTAAATTATGATGTCTTCTTTTAATAAACTATTGTTTACATTAGCAATTGTTGCCTGTTCTGCAAGTGGTAACGCAGCTACAATTAATGGCAATAATTTTTCATTCACTTTCGAAGATTCTTTAACCAATCTGTTTGGAACTCCTGCGGTATCTGGAGATTCATTAATTTTTGCACCGTCCGATTTCAGTGCGCTAAGTCTGAATGGCAATGGACAAGTTTTTACTCCAGAAACTTTTGTAGTAAAGATTGCTTCATTGAACAATAAAAGTATTAATGCTCTGGCATTGACTGAAACAGGTGATTACTTACGTGAGGGTGCAGGCGCAAAGCTTTCTGCCGGTGGCGAATTAAGAGCTGTCGACTTGGCACATCCATTTGTAGCTAACGTTGGTAAAATCACTACGGGTCCTTTTGTTGAAACAGAATTTGGTGACGATACTGCCAATTGGGAAGCAAATGCGTCTTTGGCATTTTCACCGGATACCACTTCAATTTGGGTAACTATCCAAAACATTCTGCGCGCTAAAACTAGCGCAGTTGGCGAGTTGGCGTTCATTCAGAAGAAATTTGTTGGTTTGACCGTAGTTCCTTCACAAGACGTACCAGTGCCAGTCCCTCTGCCACAAGCTGTTTGGATGTTTGGAGTTGGCTTATTCGGCTTACTTTCAGTATCAAAACGTAAAAATTTGCTCTAAATTGCTAATCGTTTTTAGTTTGTAGTTGTTTTATATCATTGTTGATTTAAAACAGATTTCTAAACCGCACCTACTTTCTTGGTAGGGCGGTTTTTTTTTGCGCTGTTGAAAAGCAGGCGAGTCTGCGATTGGTTTTATATCAGTGTTGATTGTCGGGAGCGATACTTTGGGAGCCTGAAAATTAAAAAAAGTAACGCATTTAAAATCGGGCGTGTTCAGCTCAGTTTGCGACTGACAAAACTGTCTGAGCTATGACAACCTTGGCAGAATCCAGGCACTTTTGTCAGGCTAACGGTCTGTTTGAGATATCGCTTTCAATCGAGGATCAAAGTTTATTTCTGAGCAGGAAATACGGCACTATCCCGCCGACTAAAACGCATACCACCAACACCAGCCAAATATTGTTGTTCCAATCCACGGCATAAATATCTGCTTTAACGGGCTCGCTAATACCGGGAATGCTCGGTAAATCGCCATCGCCTCCATCTACTTTTAATTGTGCTTTCATGCCTTTTTCCATGTGTTGCGCCAACTCACAATGCACGAGATAAGTCTTCTTTAGTGCGGGCATGATTAGTGAGGCTTTTAATTCGCCTTGTCCATACAGTTCTAAATGAAACATACCTTGCGGGTAGATGTAGCCGGGCAAGCCATGAATCATCAATTGATGGCGAATTTGGTCGTCATTTATGAAAGTGATGTTGATGCGAGAGCAGGGCGCTACATCCCATTCTTGATTGTCGAAGGCGAACATCTTACCGTTAAATTTATCGGCATGCTTATGGCCAGCCCGAATGGTGATGTCGACGTCGCCGGCGATTTTAGTGCAATCGCGCGGTAGCTTGTCGCGGTTGGCATTCATGATCATGCCGGTTTCATCCATCATCATGCCGCCGTGATTCATCATTTCTGCTGGAGATGAGCTGGCAAACAGCAGGCTAAAAATAGCTAAGAATATTTTCATGAGTGTGGTTTCCGACGGAATATCAGCAAAGCAATAATGACTAAGCCAACCAGCAAGCCGGCGGCTAGCCCGAACAAGATAATGCGCAGATAATCCGGGGCGATTTTGCCTGCGTCAGCCAAGGATTGCGCAAAATCGCCTGTTCCCCAGACCGGTTGTTTTTTGGCGTAGTAGTTTTTGTTGAACACCTGGTCGAGCAGCGCATCGTGCATTTTCGGCATTCCATGTTCATCGACAAACTGCCGATAAGCCAGGATGGCCATATTGCCGCCGGGTTCCATGCCATCGGTAGTCGTGCCGGTGGGCACATGGTCATGAAACATCCATAACCCAGGACTATAGCTATGCAATCCATCGTTAGTGGTTTGCAAATCCAGATCAATCCGTTGCGCTGTGGCAATGTCGAAAACATCACGGGTGATTTGCGATGCAGCGGGTTGCTCAACGCCATCATAAGCGGTAATGGTCGCTTTATGACCGTGAATATGAATAGCTACCGAAGAGCGCTGGGCATTAGCCACATGCAGCTTTATGTGCTCATTTTCGTTGACCACCACCAGGCCGTCTCTCAGCGTGTAAGGAAATGACCGACCATTGAGCAGAAAGTAGTTTTCGAAAGATTCGGTCATGTTGTAGTCACGACTCATGCGTTGCGCAACTAATCTTGGGTCGTTGGCATTCTGGATGATGCCGGCTAAGCGTTTGTCGACCGATTGATAATACAAATCATATTCCTGATTAAATGCTTTTTTTACCGCTGCCGCAGGATGTCGCACTTTACCGGCGCCTATATTGAATGTTTGCGGCCAGTTATTGGCTGCGTTTTCTTCAACGATAAACATGCCGTTTAAGCCCATCATGAAGTGTTGGGCGGTTTGCACATGGCAATGGTAAAACATGGTGCCGGTATGCCGGGGTTGAATCTCGTAGGTATGCTGGGTGCCGGGGTAAACCGGATGTTCTTCGCCACCGTCGTTGTCAGAATTGCCTATGTGCCAGGGATGATCGACCCCGTGTAGATGAATGGTATGAGGCAGATAGTGGGTATTTTCCAATGTGACATAGACCTTATCGCCTTGCTCAACACGAATCACCGGGGAGGGCGCACGTAAAAACGGCCGGGCAACCAGCGAATTAAAGTTTTTAACCGCCATGCCGCTGGATTTGGGCGCGTACATCCACAATCCAGGTTGAATGCCTGGAGCTATGTCGTAAGTGTTGATTAAAAATGGTCCATCCGGGCTGGAGCCGTTAAGCTCGACCACTTCCAGCTTAATTCTGATGATGTCTGGGTCGCCGTCATGGTCGAGGTCGTCGCTCATGGTGACGGCATCTTGCGCATAGTCTGACTGCATCAACGTGCCCATGGAGACATTGTTGGTGCCTTTTACCGAGACTGCTACGTCGTAAGGATTATCAGGTTCGCAAGAGATGGATTCATCAATGCTGACACCATCAATCACTTGTGCAGTTTGCCAGTCGGGGTGTTCGTTGGAACAGGGTTTTTCTACACCCTCGCCAGCTCCTGTTTGACTGTAAACTGTTGCGGGCGGCGTTATTCCAGCCTTTTGTGACGATGCTGGGAGCAAATATACAACCGTTGCTACCAACGTAGAAATAAACAGCAGCAGTAATAAACCTAAATATTTTTTGGGCATGGACCGAAAATAGAGTGGCTACTTAAAAGACCTATTGTAAATGGCGGGCAGGTTTATACCTAGGTGCAATTCCGGAGCTTGCTTAAGCTATTAACAAATAGCGATAACATGGAATAATACCGGCACGTTACTTAACCAATCCAATCAGTGGGTGAACAACAAATATCATGGCGCAATATATTTTTTCAATGAATCGGGTGGGGAAAATTGTTCCGCCCAAAAAGTACATCCTCAAAGACATTTCACTGTCTTTTTTTCCGGGCGCAAAAATCGGCGTGTTGGGTTTGAATGGTTCCGGTAAATCGACGCTGCTCAAAATCATGGCCGGTCTGGATACAGACATTGAAGGCGAAGCGATTCCTCTAAAAGGTATCAATATTGGTTATTTACCCCAGGAACCGCAGCTTGATCCTAATAAAACCGTGCGCGGCAATGTCGAAGAAGCCGTTGCGGAAATCAAAGCCGTGCTGGATCGCTTTAACGAAGTGAATAATGCTTTCGCCGAACCGGATGCCGATTTTGACGCCTTGCTGGCAGAGCAGGCCGATTTACAGGAAAAAATTGAAGCCGCCGGTGCCTGGGAGTTGGAACGAAAGCTTGAAATCGCCGCCGATGCGCTTCGCTTGCCGGATTGGGATGCTGATGTCACTAAGTTGTCAGGCGGGGAAAAACGTCGCGTGGCCTTATGCCGGTTATTACTCTCCAACCCCGATATGCTGTTATTAGATGAGCCTACCAACCATTTAGATGCCGAATCGGTCGCCTGGCTGGAACGTTTTTTACATGATTATCCCGGCACAGTTGTGGCCGTGACGCATGACCGGTATTTCTTAGATAACGTGGCCGGCTGGATTTTGGAATTGGACAGAGGTTCCGGCATTCCCTGGGAAGGCAATTATTCCAGCTGGTTAGAACAAAAAGGCAATCGCCTGTTGCAAGAAGAAAAGCAGGAATCTTCCCGCCAAAAAGCCATGAAAGCCGAGCTGGAATGGGTGCGCTCCAATCCCAAAGGCCGTCATGCCAAAAGCAAAGCGCGTTTGGCGCGCTTTGAAGAGCTGTCTTCCGTTGACGTGCAAAAACGTAACGAAACCCAGGAAATTTATATTCCACCCGGTCCACGTTTGGGCGATATAGTCATTAACGCCGACAACATCAGCAAAGCCTTTGGCGACCGCTTGTTAATCAACGATTTGAGCTTCAAACTTCCGCCCGGCGGCATCGTCGGCATTATCGGCCCGAACGGCGCCGGTAAAACCACGCTGTTTAGAATGATGGCTGGTGTCGATCAGCCGGATTCAGGCACGTTAACATTGGGTCAAACCGTTCAGTTAGCCTATGTTGATCAGTTACGTGATGACATGGACCCCAACAAAACTGTGTTTGAAGAGGTCTCCGATGGTCTGGATATGATCACTGTCGGTAAATATGAGACCCCCTCACGGGCGTATGTCGGTCGCTTTAACTTTAAAGGCGGCGATCAGCAAAAACGCATTGGTGAGCTGTCAGGGGGAGAACGTAACCGGGTACATTTGGCCAAGCTGCTGAAAACCGGCGGCAACGTGCTGTTGCTTGACGAACCCACCAACGATCTTGATGTTGAGACCTTACGCGCGTTAGAAGATGCGTTACTCGCATTCCCCGGCTGTGCAGTGGTCATCTCGCATGACCGTTGGTTTTTGGATCGTATCGCTACCCACATGCTGGCTTTTGAAGGCGATAGTAATGTCGTCTGGTTTGAAGGCAATTACGAAGACTACGAAGCCGATCGTCATCGTCGTTTAGGTAGTGATGCTGATAATCCGCACCGTTTGAAATATAAGAAATTGACAACTTAATAGTTAGCTCAACGAGAGACGAGCGAATTTTATGTGCATTGTTCCCACTCGCCAGCGTGGGGACAATGCTTTAACGAATTGACAATATATCAAAATGTTGCCGATGTTCTTCGGCAAGTCGACCATATTCAATTGTTTTATCAGTGAGTTTCTGACGTTTGCAAACCATCCTCATCTTGTCGTAAATCTTCTGATAATTTAAGTGAACGTATTTTTCTTTCACTATTGGTTTCGAGTGTTCAAATTCGGCATCAACCCTACTCTCAACCTCACTGAGTAGGCGCTCAAATTCTAGCATAGCCTCATCAAAACGTCCGGCTTGCTGAAGAAAAACCGGCAGACGTGTCCAGCGATCCATCACATATATTCCGCCATGTAGTCGCATCAATTCAGATGCTTCTAATAAACAAGTAACTGCTGCTTCCCAATTATTGTTTTTATGCTGAGTCGCCTCACGGTGCAGTGCCGCGATACGTTCATCAATTGGGTTTTTGCTGATCACAATTGTAGACGTGGCAGTTGTTTGTCCGATTTTTTCACCAGGCCGAATGACTGTTTCTTGTACGGGGCCGAATAGTTGATAACTACGTCCTTTTTTCAGTCTGGTCAAATCACCTAATTCATGGGCAAAGTAGAGCACATAACGGATTTGTTCTTGAGTATAGGTCGGTAGTTGCGGATAGGTCGCCATTTGCAGGATGCCGGGCTGAGCAGAAACCAGCGGGATAATCTCAGAAAGAATGGTTTTATAGGGGGGGGCTTGACGAGAAAAGGCGGTCATCAATGTTTTGAAACGATCTCGTATTTGTTGCGGTACCTCTTGCGATACAGTGGAATAGGCAAATTTCTGCAACCAATTACGGGCAAAATCATAATCGCCAAGTGTTATGGCTCGATCTATTTCCATAAAGGTTCCGGGCCAGTTTATTTCGGCCTCAAGATAATTTCCGGTGATTTGTTCGTGAATTACTGGGTTAGCGGCTAGAGATTTTCGAGTTTTGGACCGAGATTTTGGCGTATTCGCTGGCTTGATGTCCCCAGGTTTTTGCTTTTCACGCCATTCTTGATTAGCCGCTTTAACGGCTACTTTAATGCCGAAGATCAATAGAATAAGTAACAGAAAAAATATCCACACAGCATCTAACTCCTTTGTTATATGTGCAATTCTAATAGGCTATGTATTCAATTTTCATAGTTCCCACGCGGGGGAGCGATATCCAAGGTTAAAATAATCTCTCATGTTCTTTAACTGCCTGCAACCGCTCAGCCAACCAGACTTTGACAATCGATTGCCGCGTAACTCCCAGTTTTTTTGCTTCCTTATCCAGCGAGGCAATCATCCAGATTGGAAAATCGATATTCACGCGCCGCTGTTCCTGCAAAGGTCTTCTGGCATGGGTTAAATCGAGCTGATCGGAAATATCTTGATCATTGTCAAACTGTTTATCGAATTCTTCAGCTTTCATAAAGGTTAACCTCTTCGGTTCGGGAGCGACGTACGGAGATGATGCGAATGGTTTCATCCCGATAGGTAATAACGGCAGACCAGTGTTTGCAGTCGATTTTGCCTATCACCAGAAAACGGGGTTCGTCCAGGGTTTTTGCAGGAATTTCCAGAAAATCGGGGTCTTTCCATAATATTTGGGCATCGATGAAATTAATGCCGTGTTTGGCAAGATTGGTTTCGCTTTTGTTTTCATCGAATTCAAACATTTCCATGGTATAGAAATTATACCGGTCTGCAGGATAAGTAAAGCCATTGGACGAGGATTATGGATTCGCTTTATTTCTGGATACCATTTCCATTGCTATCAGATAGAATTGCCAACATCAATCAACATGAACACTTAACAAAAGGAACCCCATGCCAGTCCAAATCTTAACGGTCAACGAATTACAAAAAAAACTGCAAGAACCCAACGAGTTGTTTTTGCTTGATGTCCGTGAACCTAGTGAATTTGCTTATGCCAGCATTGTCGGTAGTGTGTTGATTCCACTGAATCAAATACCGCAGCGGCTGTCTGAATTGGATTCGCAACGGGAGATAGTGGTGATTTGCCATCATGGCATGCGCAGCATGCAGGCTGCGAATTATCTGGATCGCTCAGGTTTTACCCAGGTGTCTAATCTACAAGGCGGCATAGATGCGTGGTCGCTTGAGTGCGATAGCGCTGTGCGGCGTTATTAAAGAAATCAGTGCATTGATTGCCTCGGTAGGAGCGGGCCATGCCCGCGATATGAGTGCGGCAATTAAGGCAATCGCAGGTAACCCGCTCCTCCAGGGTTTACAAAAACAGATCAAAAGGCTCAACCAGCACTTCTTCACCAGCCTGAATGCCACTGCATTCGGCTGGCAATACTATAAAGCAGTTGCTGCGGCTCATGGAGCTGAGGATGTGCGAACCTTGGCCGCCTGCCGAAGCCACCAAAAAATCCCCCTCTTCATTTTGACTAAGTATGCCGCGTAGAAATTCTTGGCGTCCAGGCGATTTTTTAAGTGGGCCGGTCGCGGTGGCTTGTAAGCGCAGTTTTTTAACGTCATCAGCGCCCGATAACTTTCGCAATGCCGGTGTGACCAGTTGCTGAAAGGTGACCACAACAGCCACCGGGTTGCCGGGCAGGCCAAAAAAGTGACAACCGCCAATGTTGCCGAATGCCATGGGTTTGCCTGGTTTGATGGCGAGTTTCCAGAAATTAACGTTGCCGCAACGTGCCAATATATCTTTCACATAATCTGCATCGCCCACCGATGCGCCGCCGGTGCTGATAATCACATCATAGCTTTGCGCCGATTGGGTGAAGTGTTTTTCCAGTTGTTGTGGGTCGTCGGGGATAACGCCTAAATCGATGGCTCGATAAGCCGGGTCGGTTAATAAGCCGCCCAATGTATAGCGGTTGCTGTCGTATATTTTGCCGGATAGCAGCGGTTGACCTAATGACGTTAACTCATCGCCGGTGGAAAAAAAGGCAATCTTTACTTGTCGTAATACCTTAACTTCAGCCACACCTGCTGCTGCCAGCAAACCGATGTCAAAAGTAGACAGTTTTCTGCCGACCTTACACAGCAGCTCAGCTTTCTGAATGTCTTCACCAGCTTCGCGAATGTTTTGCAATGGCTTGGAGTTCGCTGGAAATTGTATGTTCTGGCCTGCAGCGGTAACGTGTTCCTGCATGATCACAGAATCTGCTTCTGGCGGTACCACGGCACCGGTAAAAATGCGGATACATTGGCCCGGTTGCAGCTGTCCGGTAAATGGTTTGCCTGCCCACGATGTGCCGGTCAGTGTCAGGGTAAAGTGTTGTTCTGAATTGATGTCGGCACTAGCATAAGCGTAACCATCCATCGCGGCATTGCGATCGAAAGGTAAATTAATCGGCGAATAAATATCTGCTGCCAATACCCGGCCCAAGGCATTTTGTAACGGGAGTATTTCTGTGTCAGTGATGGCGGAAATGTTGGTTTTGATGTTATCCAGTGCTTCTTGGAGAGTAAGCAGGCGTTTGCTGTCTTGGCTGCAGGCGTCAATCATGATTTTGCAATGAAGTGTTGGTGAATATAGTCGGCGATTTGGTCTGGGCTGTTAATATCCAGGTTTACCAAGCTCGCCGGAGTGTTTAGCGCAACATCAGAGGCGATGGCGACGATGTTGTTGTCGTTAGGGTAGAGCAGTGGATTGTCCAGGATGGATCTGTGTAATTCAATTTTCGGAAAGGATTCGTCACGGAAACCCTCGACCAGAATTAGATCCAGTTTCTCTTGCTCAAAGTATTTAAGTTGCTCGAACAACCTGGGTTCAGTGCGAGTCGAAAATTCGGTGATGATTGCACGTCGATATTTAGATACCAACAACACCGGTGATGCCCCCGCAACTCTTAAACGAAAGCTGTCTTTGCCTGGCTGGTCGATTTCAAAATCGTGATGACTGTGTTTGATCAAGCCAACACGCAGTCCTTTAAGGTTTAATGCCGGAATCAGTTGTGTCAGCAAGGTGGTTTTGCCGGTACCGCTAAAGGCGGCAAAGCCCAGCACGGGAACTTCGGTGCGGTGCATAGTGTCAAATAGTCCAGGTGTTATCGTGAGAACGCCGTATTCTAAGGTATTATTGCCGCCTGAACTATGAGGGCGGTACTACACCTGAATCATCACGGTTGAATCAGTACCTCGGAATCATGCACAAGGAGCAGACATTGATTCGAATTTATCTGGTGTTGTTGATCATCATCATTGCGTATTTTACTTTACGCAAACTAAGCAAAAAATCTCCAGAACTATTAGCCAAATATCTGCGTCTGGCTGGATTGAGTGTTGTTGGCCTGTTGGTGTTGTATTTCGCAGCCACTGGGCGTTTAAATTGGTTGTTTGCGGGCGTTGGTTTGGTGGTGGCTTTTATGCTTAGGTTGATGCCGTCATTACTACAATATGGTCCGCAACTACATCGACTATGGACCAATTTTATCGGCGCGAAACAATCTTCTCAGGGTTCCGGTAAACCTGTTAATCCGGGTAGCATGACTGTTGCTGAAGCTTACGAAGTACTTGGCTTGCAGCCTGGTGCGGCGAAAGATGAGATTATCGCCGCGCACCGTAAATTGATGCAAAAACTTCATCCTGATCGAGGGGGCTCAGATTATCTGGCGGCAAAAATCAATTTGGCCAAAAATATTTTATTACCCAAGTAAGATATTTATGACGCACCGCAATGTTAATTCCACAGAAATTGCCACGCTGCTGGCATTGATTTTATTGAGTGGGTGCGCACAAGAACCAAACTATGCCCCAGTTTATTCTCATTTTCCAGAGCATCCCCAGGATCAAGAACAACCTCGTTTAAGGGGCGAAGTAAAAAAACAACCAGCTAAGACCGAAGCCCCAAAAGACAAAACCACGCCCTCCCCAAAAACTGTTGCTAACGTGCCGGACAAGCCTCAGGTATTGGCGAATAAATCGAAAAATAAGCCGCCAACAATAGTGGCTTCAAATGGAAATAGCGCATCTGCAAATGAAAAAAAGCTAACTATTTCAATTGATAAAGAAAAAGTGTTAAAGTTAAACTTTCAATGGCCGTTGAAAGGAAAAGTAGTAAAAAAGTTTTCCCAGTCCCATGACAAAGGTATTGAAATAGCAGGTAAAGTAGGCCAGTCGGTGGCGGCTACTGAGGCTGGCAAGGTGGTATATAGTGGACAAGGTCTACTAGGTTACGGTAACTTGCTAATCATAAAACACAATGAGCTGTATTTAAGTGCTTACGCAAATAACAGTCGATTGCTGGTCGCGGAGGGTAATTTGGTCGCTAAAGGCCAAGTAATCGCAGAAGTGGGTCAAGTGGGCAACAAACGTCCAGCGCTGCATTTTGAAATCAGAAAGAATGGCAAGCCGATCGATCCAATGACATTTTTATCAAGCAAATAATGAGTCCAATCGGTTTGGGCCGCACACGCTAGAGGCTAAGATGAAGGAAGAATTAGTTGAACCCTTGAATGATGACTTATCCAGGTCGTTTGAAGATGAGTTTTCTTTCACCGATGAGATTGAGGACACCGATGCGGATACGTTGCAAACGTCTGCTGATGTGGTTGAAGCATTAGATGTAGATTCCGTAATCGCCATCGAAAGCCGCCGAGATACCGAGATGGACGCCACGCGCGTGTATCTGAATGAGCTGGCTAAATCCAAGTTATTGACGGCCGATGAGGAAAAGTTCTACGGCAAAAAAGCCTTGCTGGGTGACGAAAGTGCTCGCAAAGTGATGATTGAAAGTAATTTGCGCTTGGTGGTAAAAATATCCCGACGTTACTTGAATCGCGGATTACCTTTATTGGATCTTATCAATGAAGGCAATTTGGGCTTGATTCGAGCGGTTGAAAAATTTGATCCCGAACGCGGCTTCAGATTTTCGACTTATGCCACCTGGTGGATTAGGCAGACCATTGAACGGGCGATCATGAATCAAACCCGCACGATTAGATTGCCGATTCATATCGTTAAAGAAATGAATACCTATCTCAAAGCCCAGCGGCATCTTACCCAGGCGCTTGATCACGAGCCCACCGCTGAGGAAATTGCCGTCTACCTTGATAAACCTGTTAGCAAGGTGGAAAAAATGTTGCGCTTAAATGAGCGGGTCACGTCAATAGACATTCCGGGCGGTAAAGATTTCGACAAGCCTTTGGTTGATTCGATCTCTGATGATCACAGTAAGGCGCATGACGAGAAACTTCAGGAAGATGGAATTAAAGAAAACATTACCACCTGGGTGTTTCAATTACCTGAAAAACAACGAGAAGTGATTTGCCGTCGTTATGGCCTGTGCGGTTACGATGACGCCACTCTTGAGCAAGTGGCGTTGGAATTAAACGTAACTAGAGAGCGTGTTAGGCAGATTCAAATGGATGGCTTAAAAAAATTGAAAGAAATACTCACCACCAACGGCTATTCCTTCGAATCAATTTTCAATTAACAGCGGTTAATTGTAGCGGCCAGTCCCGGTAATTAAATACTTGTCCCTGTTCGCGTACAGTTGCAATATTTTCCAGCGAGATTTCCGCAAACACCCATTCAACCTTATTCAAGGTACCCGTAGTAATAATTCCATTATCTGGGAAGCCGCGATCCACCGGTGTATAAACGCCGGCTGAGCCGACATTGACATCCACCGCTTCCGACCAAGGCGCATTGCCGACCAGGCAAGCCTGCACCACATAACATTGATTTTCTAAGGCTCTTGCTTGGCAGCCGATTTTAACCCGGTGGAAACCCGCCAACGTGTCTGTGCAACTAGGGACTAAAATTAAGTTTGCGCCCGCTTCAACCTGTTTTCTGGCCAGTAATGGAAATTCACTATCGTAGCAGATATTAATGGCTATTTTGCCGAATGCGGTATCAAAACATTTAAGCTCTTGGCCTTTTTTAATAAGCCACTGTTCGTTTTCAAAACGAGTCATCATGATCTTATCTTGAAAATCGAACCGGCCATCCGGCCAAAATAAATAGGCTCGGTTGCGATAAACATCGGGCTCAACCGCCACCGGAAATGTACCAGCCTGAATATAACACTGGTACTTTTGCGCCAAGCCTTGGTAAAGCTTAATGTAATCATCCCGCAAGGATTGCAACGCTACCAGCTGTTTACTTAATGAAGAATAAATCTCTTCTCCAAATAACGATGCTAATTCCATACAAGCATATTCAGGAAACAATAAAATTTTCGCTTCTTGCTTGGCAGCCTCTTCAACCCAGCGTTCAACTTTGGCTTGATAACCCTCCCAGCTGTCCAGAAAACTGATGTCGTATTGTGCTGTAGCAATATTAACTTTCATGTTTTAGCCAAAAGGTCATGGGTTTAGGAGTTTCATTGCTGTCATCCAGATCTTTCCAAATATACTCGGTTCTCAGTTCCGGGTGTTTTACGTAGCCACGTTTATTCCAGAATCGATCCAACGGCACATAATCGGCTGGGCGACGAGGATGATCCACGGGACGTTCCACGCAACAAAAAGTGATGTGTTTAAAACCGCCTAAATCCGCAGCATGCGCTTCACGTTGTTCAAAAAAACGGACGCCGATGCCTAAGCCGCGATAGTCTTTATTGAGCACTGATTCGCTGCAATAAAACACATCATCCAGATTGTAGCCGTGTTCAATAAATGGTTTTTTAAGTTCATTGGTCTCAAATTTCATCGGCAGTGCGGTTGATGCACCTACTACCTTATCGCCATATAGCGCCAATACGATCACGCTGTCAGGATTGTTGACATAAGTCTGCAGGTATTTTTTCTCGTATTCATAATCGCCGTCATACAAATAAGGGAAGTCCCTAAACACCTCAATTCTGAGTCTGGCAAGTTCCGGAATAAATTTCTCCAGCGCCGCACCTCGCCATCTTTCAATACGAATATCTTTAGTCATAGTCAGTATGCCGACAAAAAAAGGCGCATTTTAGACGAAGTCGGGAGGAGGATGTGATTTTTCAAGAAGTCTTGATAAAACAACGAATTGGCTAGCTTCTCGATGCGGACAGAAACTGTATTTTAATTAAACTGTGTTATTTAACGTATTTTTGCCGGGCCATATCGCCTGTTTTTTTCTATAAAACCAACCCGGCGGAGAATAATCAGAAGCAGGGTAATTAATTTATAATGCAGCGACTCAAGCAAATTGACGCCTCAGCTGGAGGGTGGGTAGAAATATTACCGATAAATAAAATGATGGCATGCTAGCTGCTTGTTTTTAAAGTGACTTGGTCCGATGACTCGTCCATTTTTAGTCAATAAATGCTCAACTCTTTTTTAATTACGGGGATAACTATGAAAAAGTCTTTAATCTTATCAGCCGCTTTGCTGGGGCTAACTGCAGCAAATGCTTATGCACATGAAGTCGTGACACCCGTCGGTGGTGATCCATTTACAATTCATGAGCCCGCAATCACCTGGAGTAACGGTGATCATGGTGTCGGCACTGCGACAGGCACAATTACTAATTTCGGAACATTTGATGAAGGTGGCAATCTTCTTAGCTGGGAAGCGAACGTAGCGGCGTATCATTTTGATGTCAGTACTGCGGGTTCCCTGGATATTTATACTAATGATAGAGACGTTCCAGGTTCAGAAACTGACTTATGGGTTTTCAAAAAGGATGATCTAGGTACAGATTGGACTCTGGTTGCCGGTAATCAACAAGGGCAGCGTGTCGATTTGAATACTGCTAACAACATTTTTGGTGTTCATATTACTGATTATGTTAATTCCACCACCCAAATTGGCATTTCCGATGCTGGTGTAAGACAAAACTTTGATATTGGTTCTTACGTAGCTTTTTTAACCAATGATATTGCATTTCCTACTGGCGGATCATCTGCCAACCTTCCTACTTCTGGCAATAAATTATCCAATGGCATTACTTGGTTTGATCATGAAATCTTTCAATCAATTCCTTGGACACACGACATAACCATTAAAGCGACAGCTGGTTCACTGGCTGTTGTGGGCGCCCCTTCTGAAGTGCCTGTACCTGCAGCAGTGTGGTTAATGGGATCTGCTCTTGCCGGCTTGGGTGTGATTGGCCGCAAAAAAAGACCAGCGATAGCCGCTTAGATTGCAGAGGAGTCGTTCAAGTGCTTTTTAGCTGGGCGGCTTCGTCCAATCATCAAACCACCTGTTGTGATGTTTACTGAAATGTTGGTTCTTTCGCTATGTCAAACTCCAAAATTTGTTTAATAGCTGTTTTGTTAAGTCACTGGCCCATTGCGCAAAGTGCAGAGCTTGAGTCGTTGATGGTAAAAGTCAATCCATCGGTTAATACCGCACTTCAAGTAGAAGCAAAACAAGCCAATTTGAGTAAGCTGCTTGATGAAATTAGTTTAAAAACCGGCATATCGCTGCATTATTCGGTATTGCCCAAAGCACCTGTTACAGCCACTTGTATGGGCGCAACTGCCAAGCAAGTGCTGGAATGCTTATTAGGGGGGAATGTTGATATGGCGTTTCGCTATCCGGAAAATAAGACTGCAGCGGCAGGGCAGCAGTTAAATCCTGAAGAGGTCTGGATACTTGGCTCATCGTTACATGGCCCAGATAATGCTAGAAACGGTTGCGCATCAAGTAGTACAGCAGTAACCAGTAAGCTAGCCGGTGAAAATGGCAATACCGATAATGCCAGTCCTACTCAGCAGCTGTTACGTCAAGTCAACGCTAAAAGTGTTAGTGACCGCGCCGACGCCATCGCTAGTTTGGCGGTGGATGAAGGTTCTGAAAATGATACAAGCGTGCGAACAGCGTTAGAAAAAGCCTTATCAGATAAAAGTGCCCAAGTTAGGGCTCAAGCAATAAATGCCTTAGCTTTTAGAGAAGGGGAGGTAGCAGTAAGTGGGCAATTGCAACAAGCCTTACAGGACAGTGATGCTGGTGTTCGCATGATGGCAGTCGATAATATCGAGTCTGATACAGCATTGTTACAGCAGGCATTGCAAGACAAAGATGCTGGTGTGCGCGACTTGGCGCAATTAAAACTGGATGTTCTGTCCAAACAATAAAAACACAACCAAAACTAATCGTGCTGAGAGCTGTGAGTTTATAAAATAGCCAAAGCAGTGAAATTTTAAAAATTAAATTACCAAGGACCACTATGAAAACTTCGTTTTATAAAAATAATCTATTGGCAGTAGCTTTAATTTTGGGTGTCAGCCACGCTGGCTTGGTATCGGCGCATGATCAAATAGGCTCATTACTTGGTTCGGCTAGTGCCGGAGCGACTGATTTGTATCAGGTAACCTGCGGTGTTGACTCGGCTAAATTATTCGCCCAAATTGATGATCAGGGTGCAGGTGGACCACTTATGAGTTTGCAGATTTTTAAGGGGGCTAAAGCGGTTACTACTACTGATTTGACCGGCGGTGATGGTGTCTACAGTCCAGCCGTTTCACTAACGCCACCGGCTGGTAGTGGTACTGGGGCTTATACTGTTCTAGTTAATCATACAGGCCTGGCAACCGAAGGTTATGCTTTTATATACCACTGTGAGTCGGCAGCTGGAGCCCACACTGCAACAGGTATTGTTCGCCTACAAAATCAATAAAAAGCTTTTAACTGCAAACGTTCGTTCTTAAACGGACGTTTGTCGTTTTATAATGCTTAGCTCTGTACACTCGCTATTAAATCAATCTATGTTCAGTTTTTAAGAACACTACTTGCCCCAACGCAATTCACAGAACGCTAATCATGAATTTTAAACTAGTCATTTCCTATGTTTTTGTTGCGCTCGCCGCTTCATATTCCATAACTGTTATTGCTGCAGATAACGGGCGTCCAGCACCCTCATGCCAATTAACTTCTCTGGATAAAAGCCGGCATTTTGATTTACAGCAATTTAAAGGCAAAGTAGTTTATGTCGATTTTTGGGCTTCCTGGTGTGGGCCGTGTGCGAAATCATTTCCGTTTATGAATACGCTGCATAAAGACCTGGAAAGTAAGGGCTTGCAGGTACTTGCCATCAATTTGGATGAAAATACTGAGGATGCTCAGGATTTTTTAACCAAGTTATCGCCTAATTTTCCGATAGTCTTGGATGCTGCCCAGCAATGCGCTCAAGATTTTGAGGTAAAAGCCATGCCAACTTCTTTTTTAATTGATCGCAATGGCGTGATTCGGGAAACGCATTTAGGCTTTCGCCCTGGCGAAGCTGAAGAATTTAGGGTATCAGTCGAACGATTACTGGCAGAGCCGGTTGCCTCGAAGTAGAAAAAAGATAGCTCTCTCGAGTTATTCATTAGAGACGAAGCAATGAAATTACTTTTAATCATCTTGCCGCTGGCGGTAAGTTTTACCGGTTGCGCTGTCGCGCCCTGGGAACGCGGCAATCTAGCTAAGCCGCAAATGGCTTTAGATCCGCATCCGTTACAGACTGAATTGAGTGGTCACAGTCATGGCAGTCGAGAAGCTGCCGGTGCTGGCGGTTCCGCTTCAGGAGGTGGTTGTGGCTGCTATTAAAAGTAAAAACAAACGCTTGGGTAGGGCGAACACACCAAATCCATTACAGTCACTTACCGCTGCCGCCTTGCTGTTACCGGGCGTAATGCTTGGGGTTGCCCAAGCAGCCGATGAAGATGAATTTACCTTTCAATATGGTCGTTATGAAGAAAGCCATCGCAATCTAGGCGATGTTAAAAGCCAGTTTGACCCGATTTCCGTTGATAGCTTGCAAGCGGGTTCAAAAATCAGCTTAACCGACCGAGTCAAGTTTGCGTTTAACTATATTCAAGATACTTGGTCCGGGGCAACGCCGATTAGTACCGCGCCATCTGTTCGGCAAGGTAATCAACAATACCAGCAAAATAACGTGGTGGCTGGGGCCTCACCTTATGTTCAAGATGGTAATGGCGGAAAGGTTTATTTTGATAATCAATTTAACCCCGTGCGTATCAATGGCACAAGTACCGATGCTGACGGTAATCTGACTGTCGATTACAGCAAAGACACTGAGTTAGTCCATACAATGGCTCTTGCTTCGCCGGAAACTCGAAAAGAAGGCAACTTCAAATTGGGTTATGAGTGGGATGAGGCGGCAGTAGATGTTGGCGGCGGCATTTCTATTGAAAAAGACTATGAATCACGCTTTGGTAATTTGGGGGGGCGGTTGGATTTTAATCAAAAGCTAACCAGCCTGACTGGCGGGGTCAGTTACACCAATAGCGATACCTACGCACGATTTGATCACGATGTACTTTCTGTGCCGGAGGGGATAGATGGTGTTTATATTGATACCAGTCACTATACAAATTATATAGAGCAGACCTCAGACGGTAATGGTAACTTGATGACGGGTAATCGTCAGGATTGGGCGGCAAATTTAGGCTTGACACAAATTCTATACAAAGATGCTTTGGTAAAATTCGGCGCTGGGTATACCCGCAGCACCGGCTATATGGCAAATCCATACAAAGCAGTCACGGTGTTTTTCGTTGACCCTGATCTAAATAGCTTTGTTAATCAGCAGGAAGAATACAGCTCAGCTAATGGTTATGTTAATCAGCCTTATGCCGGATTAATTAAACCATTTTTAGAGCAACGTCCCAATGTGCGTGATCAATGGAACTTCAGTACTGGTTACGTACAATATATTAATCCTCTGGATGCTGCGTTGCATTTTGATTACCGGTTTTTTCATGATGACTGGGGAATTGATGCACATACCTTTGAAGCTGATTGGGTACAGCCCTTGGGGGCAGGTTGGACGGTAACTCCGCGGCTGCGCTATTACACCCAGGATGCTGCAGATTTTTACACGCCATATATTATCTCTAAGCAAGCGAAGCGGGGGATTAAGACAGACGCGGATGGCAATCCTGAGTTTGATGCTGACGGCAATATAATAGAAACTCCATATGACGCCAGTAAGTTACCTGCTCATTTCTCTAGTGACCACCGTCTATCGGGTTACGGCGCACTCAGTGGCGGCTTGGTGTTAACCAAACAGTTCGCCAAGGGTTTAACCCTGGAAGCAGGTTTTGAATATTACAATCACAAAGGTTCGTTCAAGTTGGGCAGTGGCGGCGAGAGCGATTATGCCGATTTTAGTTATTACACCGCTAATGCGGCATTAAAAGTTAACTTGGAGTCAGTGGGGCGTGCGATGAGTGGTGGGGAACATGATCATCATGCCATGCATCACAATCACGGTGCACCGTTGCCCGCTGGAGTCATGTTTGGCCACGTGATGACTACGCCAGGCGACATTATGGTTGGTTATCGTTATATGTACAGCCGTCAAGATGGTCGCATGCTGCATGAGAACGAACTTGCTGCTGATCAGGATATTGTCAGTAATGGTTGCAATCTTGAGCCGGGCTTAACTTGCCGGACGTCGCCGGCATTTATGAATATGCACATGCACATGTTGGATATTATGTATGCGCCTACCAGCTGGCTTAACTTGATGGTCATGCCGCAGTTTATGGACATGGATATGAAGGTGCGATCGCTGGGTGGTGTAACGCCGGATGTCAATCGCGATCATTTACATGGAGGTCATGAAACGGGCGGTGTTGGTGATACCGGTTTGTATGCGATGTTCAAGTTGTATCAAGGTGTTGGGCATGACATTAACATGGGTGTGGGCGTTACTGCCCCGACCGGTGCCGTCGACATTAAGCTTAAGCGCATGCATACCAAAGATGAAGGCTATATTCATTATGGAATGCAGTTAGGTAGTGGTACCTGGGATTTTAAACCGAGTATCACTTACACAGGAAAAGTCGATGACTGGTCTTGGGGGGCTCAATTAAACGGTACTAAACGCCTGGAAAATAGAAACCAAGCAGGCTTTGCTTTTGGCGACCAGCTTCAATCTACCGCGTGGGGTAGCTACAGTCTTTTTAATTGGTTGTCCGCGTCGGTGCGCGGTATTTATACTGTTCAAGGCGCTGTCAAACATCAGTTTAATGCAGTGATCGGGGACACTTCAGACCAGGGGGGGGCGACGCAGCCTGGAGATATGGGAGACGTCAACCCCAAAGAAGGCTCAATGGACAATCCCAAAAACTACGGTGGTCGCTATTGGGATGTGGGATTCGGTCTTAATGCGACGATTCCTAGCGGTTCGCTTGCAGGTAATACGTTTAGCGTGGAATGGCTGCAACCGGTTGAAGATGATGTTAACGGCTATCAGCTTGAACGCAATGGCACCTTGAATGCGACCTGGAGTTATGGTTTTTAAGCTTTGAAAGTAGCAAGTAAATATCAAGTGGGAGCGACGCCTTCGTCGCGACTTAGGATTTGGCCAAAATTACTTCCTTATTTACGATCTTTTGTAGGGGCGAATTATTCGCCCAGGGCGATTAAAATCGCCCCTACAATTGAATTAGGGAAGCTCGTAGGATGGGTAGAACGCAGTGAAACCCATGCTGATAATGATGGGTTTCGCGATGCTCTACCCATCCTACGACACTTAACCCAGTAAAAAATCATTTTGATCCCCACTTCCTCGAACCCCAAATTTTGCCGTCTTGGCTTTAATGCCATGGGTACCCCGTGTGAAATCCAGTTATTTGCCAAAGATGAAGCCCAAGCCCGTCAGGTTGTCGATGTTGTTATCGCCGATGTGCAGCGGCTTGAGGCCTTGTATTCTCGTTATCGCGAAGACAGTTTTTTATCTGCCATCAATCGGGCGGCGGCAGTCGGCGGTGCGATCACGATCGATGCCGAAACTGCAGGCCTGTTAAATTACGCGGCAACCTGTTATCAACAAAGCGATGGCTTGTTCGATATTACCTCGGGTATTTTGCGGCAAGCCTGGCGTTTTGACCGGGGCCAATTGCCTGATCAAAGTCAAATTGAAAGCTTGCTCGATAAAGTTGGTTGGGAAAAGGTCAGATGGGATGGGGTGGTGTTAGCGTTTCCAGTATCTGGCATGGAGCTGGATTTAGGCGGCGTGGTTAAGGAGTATGCGGTGGATAGAGCTGCTACTTTGTGCGCACAGCATGGCGTTAAGCATGGCCTGATTAATTTGGGCGGCGACATCAAACTTATCGGCCCACGTCCGGATGGCGCACCCTGGAGAGTTGGGGTGGCTGATCCTCGTAAGAGGGGGGTAACATTGGATACGTTATTGTTACGTAATGGCGCCGTGGCCAGTAGTGGTGATTATGAGCGCTGTATTGAAGTCGCCGGAGTGCGTTATGGCCATGTACTGAATCCAAAAACCGGTTGGCCGGTGAGAAAACTGGCGGCGGTGACGGTAGTCGGTGATTTTTGCGTGGTGGCCGGTAGCGCTTCTACCATTGCTATGCTGAAAGAAGAACAAGGTCCGGCCTGGCTTGAATCACTTGGTTTGCCGCATCTGTGGGTAGATGTTGATGGTAAGGTGGGCGGTACGTTGACGAAAACAAGAAATAAACGGAGGAGAAAACGATGAGCCAGTGTCCTACTTGTGGGGTTGAACGTTTGCCAGGTGCTGCAGTGTGTCCGGCGTGCGGCAAATACTATTCAAAAATTGTCGAATTAATTTCTGCAGAGGAAGCCGAGGAAGAAAGGCGATCCTGGCGCGGGCGTTTAAAGCGCATTGTTGGCGCGGAGGATGTTAAAGCAGCGTTGAAGAATGAGGTGAAACTTGCGATAGCCGGACTAAACACCAGGGCGCGCTTTACGTTATTTGTGATATTCGTTTTTGTCTTTGCTTTGGTGGTGACGGTCTTATAGTGAGATTGAACTCCTCTGTTTAAATGCCTTGAGGAGTTCATGATCGACTAAAGGCAGTAATTATTTTTCTAATAAATCAAGCTTGCCTTCTTTGCCGTTCCAATCTTCTGCGTCAGGCAGAGGCGCTTTAACTTCTGTAATGGTTGGCCATTTTTTGGACAATTCTGCGTTCAATTCAATAAAATTTTCTTGTCCTTCAGGCACTTCATCTTCGGCGTGAATAGCATTGGCCGGGCACTCTGGCTCACACAATGTGCAATCTATGCATTCATCCGGGTCAATAACTAAAAAGTTTGGGCCTTCGTGAAAGCAATCGACTGGGCAAACATCGACACAGTCAGTAAATTTACATTTGATACAGTTTTCAGTGACTACAAAAGCCATAATTATTACCAAGTAAGTTAAGAGAAAAGTGTGTTTTAGCAAGGCCGGGCATTTTAACAGAAAGCATTAAGCTATTGAATGCTACTGAATCATTGCAAGCCATTATTAACTGTTTGAGGAATGATAGATTTGTAATTAGTGACAAGAATTTATTCCGCTTCAGCAGAATTAAACAGCGATAAAAAAATATTTCTTTCACCGCCAATTTTGCGTTCTTTGGTATTTTGCAGTGCCAGCTTAGCTTCAATTTTGAGTTGATTATCGGCAAAGGCTTGTTCTTTACGGGTTGGCGCGGCAATAGCGCGTTCGAAATATTGGCTGGCAGCTTTTAGGTTATTGCGTTGGAGCAGGAATTCACCGTAAAAATAGTTGCAGTCTATGCCGTTGGGGTTGATGGTAAGTGCAGTTTCTAAATGTTTTTGGGCCTCATCATTATCACCAAACGCAATCGGCCATTTGGGTGCCATGTAATATAAAGTGCCCAGCGTAACGTGGGCCGAGCCGTTCATGGCAGTAGGGTTAATAGTGATGACTTTGGTCAGTAATTCTCGAGATTCTTTAATGGCGTTTAGTGCCGAAAATGCATCCATGTGTGCTGCATAAGAGGCTTTTACCAAGGCTTGCCAGAATAAGGGCTCGGCGGCACCTGGATGCTGCTGAGCGAGTGCGATAGTTTTAGTTAGGAGTTGTGCGTAAGCATCGGCTTGTTGATTTTTGGGCGTATTGTAATAAACGATTGCCCACTCGGATTCAATACGGTCAAGAGCGTTGTTAAAACTCTCCGCGTAGCTGATATTTGAAAGTAGCAAAAAAACAACAAAAAATAGAATTTTCATGTCGCGAATATAAAATAAAATTCACGACAATACAATATGTCTATGAAAAACTTAAAATTAACGCCATTCTGAGTACGGGTGAATGGCTAGATTGTTGTTGTAATAACGCAAATCATCGGTCACATCCTGACCTGCCCAGGATGGTTTTAAGAAATGTTGGTCAACTTCTGATAACTCAATTTCCGCAACGATCAGGCCTTGGTTATCACCGGAAAATTCGTCGATTTCCCAGAGATTGCCGTCATGGTTAACAAAGTGACGAACCTTTTCAATTAAAGGCTTTCGGCACAGGTTGGCTAATATTTCCTGGGCGTCAGCCAATGGAATTGGATATTCATATTCATGCCGCTGGTTGCCGATGGTTGCGCTTTTGATATTAAGCCAAGCGTGGTTATCGCTGATTCTGACCCGAATCGAGCTGGTCGGCTGGGAGCTTAAATAGCCTTGGCAATAGTTGATCGAGTGGTCGATATGCTGGCGCCAGTCGTCGTTAACAAGCAGAAATTTATGTTCTATTTCAATGGCCATGATGATTTCTGGTCAGATTATTGGCAATGACTGCCATCGCAGTAGGGTGGGGTTTGAGTTTTGGTGCAAGCGCAGAGCATTACAGTGCCGCTTTCTTCTGGAAAGAATTTTAACGAACGCTTGTCGGTCTCGGCGGTTTTGTGGGCGCCATCGCATAACGGCATCGTGGCGCTTAAGCCGCAGCTGCACCAGGAATATTTTTCTCCGGCGATTACTTCAACAGCAATCGGCGCATTGGTTTTGTTGGTCATGGCATCATCCTCTTTAATAAAGAGCGGGGATTATAAGTGAACTATATCCGGGGATGTAGCCAGTCGTTGTATTTCACTTATATAGATAACGTTGACAGGTAGCTTTATTTAATTGTTGGGCAGTGCTAAAGTAATAGTGTATTGAATTGCTTGGTTTTTATCTTCTGATGCCGAATGTTCGGCGCAGATTTTTTAGATGTTTTATTTAGGAGAATCAAATGGCTTTCGAACTTCCTGTATTACCTTACGCCAAAGACGCTTTGGCACCGCATATCTCAGCTGAAACACTGGAATATCACTACGGCAAACATCACCAAACTTACGTCACCAATCTGAACAATTTGATTGCCGGCACCGAGTTTGAAGGCTTGTCATTAGAAGAAATCGTTAAAAAATCTTCCGGCGGTATTTTTAATAACGCCGCGCAAGTATGGAATCACACATTTTACTGGAACAGTTTGACGCCAAACGGCGGCGGCGAACCTACTGGTGCCTTGGCTGAAGCTATCAATGCGACATTTGGCTCATTTGCTAAATTCAAAGAAGAGCTGACTAAAACTGCCGTAACTACTTTTGGTTCTGGTTGGGCTTGGTTGGTTAAAAATGCCGATGGCAGCTTGGCATTAGTCAGCACCAGCAATGCAGCGACGCCATTAACTGCAGGTCAAACGCCTTTGTTGACAGTCGATGTATGGGAACACGCTTATTACATTGATTACCGCAATGCGCGTCCTGCTTATTTGGAAGCGTTTTGGGCATTGGTTAACTGGGATTTCGCTGCAAAGAATTTTTCAGCGTAATTCGATTTAATTAAACTTAAAAACCTTCTGCGTCTTATGATGCAGAAGGTTTTTTTATGGGAGCAAAAAAATGACTACAGTATTAATTACCGGTGCCAACCGGGGCTTAGGATTAGAATTTGTGCGGCAATATGCGGCGGAAGGCTGGCAGGTCATTGCCGCTAGCAGGCAACTGACGCTGGCTACAGAATTGAATAAACTGGCTTTGGTGTATCCCAACATTCAGCTGGAAACGCTCGATGTAGCAGAATTTGAGCAGATTGATGCGCTGGCTAAAAAACTGGCCAATCAACCAATTGATGTACTAATCAATAATGCCGGTATTTATGGTGATGAGCGTGGTCATGGTTTTGGTCAGTTGGACTATCAAGCCTGGACCAAAACACTAACAGTGAACACGCAAGCGCCGGTGAAAATGGCAGAAGCGTTTTTACCGCAGATTAAACAAGGTAAAAATAAGCTGGTAGCGACGGTGAGTAGCTTGATGGGCAGCATTGCCGATAACGGCAGCGGCGGTAGTTTGTTATATCGTTCCAGTAAATCGGCCGTGAATTCGGTGATGAAAAGCTTGGCGATTGATCTTAACGATCAAGGCGTCGGTACGCTTATCTTACATCCAGGTTGGGTTAGAACTGATATGGGTGGGCCTAATGGGTTGATTGATGTTGAAGAAAGTGTAACGGGAATGCGCAAGGTAATAGCTGATTTTACATTAGCGCAATCTGGTACTTTTGTTAAATACGACGGAGCGGTGGCGCCATGGTGAATAGTGATGATTAAAAAAATACTTTGCTTGAGTGTGTTGTTACCAGGTCTGGTGGTTGCCGGTACCATCATTCCAGCGGCGATTAGAGTGCCGAATGGCGGCAAGATTGTGTTGTCGGTGCAGGCCAAAGGCGACCAGATTTATCAATGTACGCTTGAGTCAGGTAACTACGCTTGGCAGTTACAAGCGCCCGATGCTGTGTTATTTGATGGGCAAGGCCATGAGGTTGGCAAGCATGTTGCCGGGCCGACGTGGCATTATCAAGATGGCAGCGAAGTGCGTGGGCGATTGCTGAGTAAAATCGATTTAACGCCGGATTCAACGATTTCTTGGTTGTTGCTGGAGGCGGTTGAGCATAAAGGCAAAGGCGTGTTGGCAGGCGTAGACTTTATCAATCGTATCAATACTCAGGGCGGATTGCAGCCGGTGTCCGGCTGCAATGGCAATCACTTGGGCACTGAGAAGCGGGTGTTTTATACGGCAGGTTATGTGTTTTACAAAAAATAGTTTTTAGCTGCTGCTTAGTTTGATTAGACCATCGAACTGATGGTCTTCCGAAAGCGGCTTAGCGCCAGCATAAAGAAAATACTGCCGATCGTTGTTAGGGCCAGAAATTCTGGCCAGACGATGCTAAAGCCCGCGCCGCGGTAAAGAATGGCCTGAGCCAGCGATACAAAATGCGTGGTCGGTGCAGCCAACATGATGTTCTGCACCAGTTCCGGCATGCTTTCGCGCGGTGTCATACCACCGGAAAGCATCTGCAACGGCAGCAGAATGATTAGCATCAATAGACCTAATTGCGGCATTGAGCGTGCAACGGTGCCGAGAAAAATCCCCATCGACGTCGTGGCAAACAAGTGTAGTGACATGCCCACAACAAACAGTTCAAGCGACCCCTGAATTGGCACGTCTAGTAGTCCATGTACCACGAAAACAATGGATGCTGTCGCAACGACAATTACAACCAGCCCCATCGACCACACTTTCGCCATCATGATTTCAAAAGGTGTCAGCGGCATAACCAGCAAATGTTCAATCGTGCCGTGTTCGCGTTCTCGGATCAGTGCCGCACCGGTGAGAATGATCGATAGTGTGGTGATGCTGTTGATCACCTCCATCACCGAGCCAAACCACTCCGAATTCAAGTTGGGGTTAAACAGCGCGCGTACTTCGAGTTCGACAGGCAGCATAACAAGCGCGCGATGGCCTTGCGCGAATGCCGCCACTTCGCCATTGACGATAGTTTGAATATAGTTGTTGCCGATAAATGCTTGCGAAATACGCGTGGCGTCTACGTTAAGTTGAATTGTCGGCCGCCGCCCAGCCAACACATCGCGCTGAAAATTAACCGGAATATCGACAACAAAGGTGTACAAACCAACATCCATGCCGGGGTCGGTGGCGTATTGATCGATGATCACCGGTGTCAAAAAATGCGGCGGGTAAAAGGCGTTGACTATACGAGTTGATAATTGCGAGCGATCTTCGTCGACAATGGCAATGGGTGCTTTGTGTAGGGATTCGGGCAGGCCCGTAGCGATCAGGTAAACCTGGCCGGTAAACGAGAACACGATCATCACCAGCATCATGGTGTCGCGGCCAAGGCTGCGCAATTCTTTTACTCCGAGATAAAAAATGTTGAGTAGAGTTTGCATGATTAATTTAACGTTCCTGCTTTTTCAGCAATAGCACACTCAATCCCACAATCACCGGAATGGCGATGGCTATTGGCAGCAGCGATGGGCTGAGTTCGGCAAAACCCAAGGCTTTTGAAAAGGTGCCTCGGCAAATGGTCAGAAAATATGAGCCGGGAAAGATTTCGCCCATTAAACGCGCGCCGCCTTCCAGCGAAGAGACCGGGTCGATCATTCCGGAAAAACGTGTGGAAGGTATGAACGTTGCTAAAAATGTGGCGAAAATAGCGGCGATTTGGCTTTGGGTAAGGGTGGAGATCAATAAACCAATGCCGGTAGAGGCTGTCACGTAAAGCAGTGCCGCTAAAGTCAGTAGTAAAAAACCGCCCTTGAACGGGACGCCGAAAACGAAAATCGCCAACGCGCATAGTAAAAAAAAGTTAACCATGCCCACTGCAATATAAGGCAGTTGTTTGCCCACTAAAAATTCCAGCTTAGTGACTGGCGTGACGTAGAGATTGAGGATGGAGCCGAGTTCCTTTTCACGCACGACGCTGAGGGCGCTGAGCATCGCTGGAATCAGCATCAGTAAAATAGGGATGATCGCAGGTACCATCGCCGGCAAGCTTTTTACGTCAGGGTTGTAACGAAAGCGGGTTTCGATGGTCATCAATCCGGCTGATACTCGACTCGTTGCCCGGCTTCGCGCCATCTCCAGCAGCCAGCCTTGATGCATGGCCTGTAGGTAGCCGATCACATTTTCAGCACGCGATGGCATCGCGCCGTCAATCCAGGCACCAATTTTAACCTGGTCGCCGCGTTCCAAATCGCGAGCGAAATTAGGCGGTATTTCCAGCGCTAAACTCAGTTCACCGCTGCGCATGCGGCGATCGAGTTCCTCATAATCAGCAATCGGCGTCTGTGCGATAAAGTAACGCGAGCCGCCCATATCGAGCGCGTAGTTATTACTTAAGGTGGTTTGGTCACGGTCGAGCACGGCAAAATGCAGATTCTCGACGTCCATGGTAATGCCATAACCAAAAGTGAACATGAGAAACAACGTGCCTAGCAAGGCAATTGAAGCGCGGATGGGGTCGCGGCGCAGTTCCAGCGCTTCGCGAATCGTGTAACTGTATAAACGCATCAGACTAAAGCGCGCACTCGGTTTAGTTACTGCTATGGGTTCACTTATTGGTGACGTTATTGCGGCCTCATTTGACTCGTTATTGACGCCGCTGGCTTTTTTAAGATAATCAATGAAGGCGTCTTCCAGCGTTGCTTGACCGCTTTGCTTAACGAGCGCAGCGGGAGTGTCGCTGGCAAGCACCTTACCTGCATGCATCAAAGAAATACGATCGCAGCGTTCTGCTTCGTTCATGAAGTGAGTGGAAATGAAGATAGTGACTTGATCACGACGCGCCAGTTCAATCATCAGCTCCCAAAATTTGTCACGTTCTATCGGATCGACGCCCGAGGTTGGTTCATCAAGAATCAGCAGTTCCGGTTTATGGATGACCGCTACCGCTAGCGACAAGCGTTGACGAATGCCCAGCGGCAAAGCATCAGGTAAAGTGTCCAGCACCGAGCCGAGCTTAAAACGCTCCGCCATCTCGGTAACGCGAGGGGTTATTTCGGCGGCGGGCAAGTGAAACAGCTTGGCATGCAGCTCCAGGTTTTGTTGCACGGTTAGCTCGGAATATAACGAAAATGCTTGGGACATATAGCCGACACGCTTGCGGGTGACTAGATTAGCCGCGTCAACAGTCTCACCGAACAATAGGGCGTCGCCTTCAGTCGGTTGCAGCAGGCCGGTAAGCATTTTCATAGTGGTGGATTTGCCGCAGCCATTAGACCCGAGAAAACCGAAAATCTCGCCGCGCTCAATGCGTAGACTGACATCGTCAACGGCAACAAAATCACCAAAACGCATCGTTAAATTGTGAGCCTCAATAGCAATGACTTCAGCTTGGCCATTTTGGTCACGCGGGGGAATCACTACTGTTTTGTGGTCTTTGCTTTTTTCTTCAGGCAGTAGTTGGATGAACGCTTCTTCCAGACTGTCGGTGCCGGTCTTAGAGCGGAGTTCTGACGCGCTGCCAGTCGCTAGAAATTTGCCGTCATCCATCGCCACCAGCCAATCAAAGCGCTCAGCTTCATCCATATACGCGGTGGAAACCAAGACACTCATGCCAGGGCGGCGTGCGCGCAGACTATCGATCAGCTCCCAAAACTGCGCGCGCGACAGAGGATCAACACCGGTAGTCGGTTCATCCAGTACCAATAAATCAGGGTCGTGAATTAGCGCGCAACATAAACCAAGTTTTTGTTTCATGCCGCCCGACAACTGACCTGCGGGCCTGTCCCTGAAGGGCTCAAGACCGGTGCTGGCAAGTAATTCATTAATGCGTTGATCGCGCTCAGCCTGGTCTTGACCAAACAAGCGACCAAAGAAGTCGACGTTTTCGAACACCGACAAGGTCAGGTAAAGATTCTTACCCAGCCCTTGCGGCATGTAAGCAATGCGCGGACAAACAGCACGCCGATGCTTAGCGTCACCAATATCTCCGCCCAGTACCTCAATGCGCCCCGTCTGCATTTTTCGTGCGCCGGTAATGAGCGACATCAGGCTAGATTTGCCGACACCGTCAGGGCCAATCAGGCCGATCATGCGGTTGCTTGGAATATCCAGCGTTAAATCGTCGAGAGCGAGATTTTTTTTATAGCGTAGGCTGACGCCTTGAATCCGAATTACGGGCTCGGCAGTCATTTTGGTAGTTTGACCGCGAGTTCGGCTGGCCATTCGATAGCCGGGTCGAGTTTAACGTAGGCCTTGCCGGGCACGCCGGTTTTGACTTGGGTCAGGTGCTGTTTTAATAACTCAGGATCGAGTCGTGCGCGCACACGAAACATTAGTTTGAGTCGTTCGCTTTCTGTTTCCACCGTTTTCGGGGTGAATTGGGCAACACTGGCAACGAAGCTGGCTTTGGCTGGGATGACATAGTTCGGCACTGCGTCAAGGACGAGATGAATATCGCTACCCAGTGCGATTTTACCGGCGGCTTCGGTGGGCAGAAAAAAGGTCATGTAAACGTCGGATAGATCCACCATGTTAAGTACACGGCCGCCGGAGTCCAGCACTTCACCCGGCTCGGCAACACGGTATTGCACGCGGCCATCGCGCGGTGCTTTGAGTACGCTGTCGTCAATATCCGCCTGAAGACGTGTTACCGTCGCTTTGACGGCCTCTATGAGCGATTTGGATTGTAATACTTGAGATTTTGCCGCTTCGATCCCCGCACCAGCCGCCGCGACTTGCGCTTCTGCAGCACGAATTGCCGCTTGCATACCCAGTACTCTGGCGCGGTCGTCATCGACTTCCTGTTGTGGCGTGGCACCTTCGCCGACCAGCCGTTGCGAGCGTTGCAGGCGTTTGCTGGCGGCATCAAATTCTGCGCGGCGCTGAGCAACAACAGCCTTGGCGGCGTTTTGTTCGCTTTCACGTTGTACGACGACGGATTTTGCCGTCTGCCAGGCACTTTCAGCTTGATGTACCTGGGCTTGCGCTTCGGCCTGTTGAGCCAGCAGTACAAAGGTGTCCATGCGAGCGAGCACTTGCCCGGATGCCACGAAATCGCCTTCACGCGCCAAAATTTCAGCTACGCGGCCTGGCATCTTGGTGGCAATATCGATTTCAGTGGCTTCAATACGGCCATTGCCCGAGACAATGTTTGCGGGTAGGCCGGGCGGACGTAAGGCCCACCACGCTATGGCTGCAGCGACGATGATGAGCGCGGCGAGAATCAACAGTAGTTTTGTGTTTTTGCTCATTAGTTTTCCTGGGACAACTGCGGTGGCGCAATGGGATTGATGCCGCCGCCTAATGCTTTATATACAGCAATGAGATTGGTGGAAGCCTCCGCTTCGGAGCGCGCCAGTTCGATTTCGGCAACATACAGGTTACGTTGGGAGTCCAGCACATCCAAAAATGAAATGACACCTTCTTGATAGCGAAGTTGAGATAACCGGACCGATTCGCGCAAGTCTTCTGCAGAGCGGGAGAGCATTTGCCGTCTGACTTCCTCATTTAAATACTTGGTCATGGCTGTTTCTGTTTCCTGGAGGGCTTCGAGGATGGCTTTTTCGTAGGCCAGATAAGCTTCCTTTTGGCGCGCGTCAGCCAGATCAATACCAGCGCGGATACGGCCAAAGTTGAGTAAGGGCTGCAACAGGTTAGCTGCGGTGCCGTAGGAAAACGCAGCGGATTTGAATAACGATTCGACGTCAGTGTTACGCAAACCCAAAAAAGCCGACAACGAGATTTTTGGAAATAATTCTGCGATAGCAGCGCCTTGCATCGCGGTAGCAGCGGCAAGATGCCGTTCAGCGATGTGAATATCAGGGCGATTGCGAATTGTTGTAGCAGGAGACAGCAGGAGTTGTTTTCCGGGAGCCTGCGGAACAGCACCAAGCAAATTCAGATTATGGGCAAGTGCGCCTGGATGCCGCCCCACCAATACTTCCAGTTGTCGCTGTGTGCCAATCATGCGCGCTTCCAGTGCCGGAATTTGTGACATGGTGGTTTCGGTCTGGGCTCTGGACCGGACGACTTCGTGTCGAGCGACCACGCCTTCTTTAAATAGTTTCTGGGTAAGCGCCAGCGTATGTTGTTGAGATTCCAGGTTTGAGCGGGTGATGCGCAGTTGATTCTGCAGGCTACGGTAATCGACATAACTGCGCGCGAGTTCAGCGGTCAGTGTCACCAAAGATTGACTGTAAACTTCGTTAGCCGCTTCAAGATCGGCTGAAGCCGCTTCCAGTCGCCGTTGCTGACGACCGAATAAATCAATTTCCCATAGAGCATCGAAACCCAGTTCGAACATGTTGTAGCGGATGCCGGGGGCAAGGCCGGGTAACGGGTTTTCTTGGCGTTGTGCCCCGGCTTTTACATTGACGGTAGGGAATAGCTCGGCGCGTGTGCCTCGCCGTTCGGCGCGAGCTTGGTCGATGCGGGTCAACGCTATTTTTAGATCAAGATTTCCCGTCAGGGCCTGATCCATGAGCTGGTTCAGCGTTGGATCATCAAAACTTTGCCACCAGTTTTTCAGGGCTTCTTTGTCAATAGCTGCCAGTTCGGTATTCGCATCTTTGCCGGCTTGCCAGTGATCGGGCAGCGTTGGCACGGTCTCTCGGTAATCTGGGCCAACCGTACATCCGCCTAAGCTGAAAAAGATGAATAACCAACTCAAGTTAGATTTCATCTATGGTCTTTTAAGAGATTAAGTTTTAAGAAAATGGATTTTGGCGTTGCAATATTAACGTCCAAAATAACAGCCTAAAGAAATTAACCTGCAATCTCTGTACGCTACCGTACCTAGTGGCTAGATTGTAGTTTGGCTGAGGACTTGGCGCAAAAACGGCAGCGTGAGTTTGCGTTTAGCTGCCAATGAGGCGCGGTCGAGCTTTTCAAGCAAAACCCAAAGGCCGTGAAGATCCCTGGCGTAATGAGTGAGTAAAAACTGTCCGACTTTGGGAGAGATTTCAAAACCTAGTTGATCGGCTTTGAAGATTAAGGCCGCGATTTTATCGTCATCGCTTAGCGGCTTTAGTTTGAGGGTCAGCCCCCAGTTGAGCCGGGTTTTGAGGTCGGGTAATTCAATGGTCAATAATTGGGGTGGGCAGTCGGCCGATAAAATTAACTTATGATCTCGTTCCCGGTGACGATTGAAAAAATTAAAAAACGCTAATTCCCATGCCTGATTACCGGCGATGGTTTCAATGTTGTCAAAACACACCAGCTCGATTTCTTCTAGGCCGTTGAGTAGCGTCGTCGGCGTAGGCAGTTTTGAGGTCGACAAATCAAAGTAAAACGAACTTATTCCCTGCTGCTGTGCCAGCTGGCAACAAGCTTGCAGTAAGTGACTTTTGCCTTCTCCGGTGGCGCCCCATAGAAATAGCTGTTGTTCGCCTGAGCCAATCACGGTTTGTTGCAAGTGGGAGATTATTTCTTGATTGGGGCCGGGATAAAAATCATTAAACGTTTGATTGGCCCGAAAATCAAAATCCAGGGGAAGCTGTTCGGCCATAATTATGCTTGTTTGCCAACAAAACGCACATATAGAGAAGCACCAAAAAACAGCATTAGGCTAAGGGCGACTTCCAATCCGGCGTATACCCGTTCAGCGCTGTTTACATACGCTTCAACACTGCCATGAGTAAAATAAATCAGGCTGGCATAAGCCGCCCAGGCACAGCTTCTGGTGTTTCGTGCCAACAAGCCACGCATCGGTAACAACAGCGGTGTTACTCCTACTAATAAAACCAGCGCCACGGGGAAGCGAGTTGATGGCGCCAATACGGTATTCCATAGCATTAACAGCGCAAACAGGCCGAAAAATCCCACTAACGCCATGGCATAAAAATAGTTTGGTTTAATGGTCATGATGCGGATTTTAGGCTAATTGCCGTTTTTGCCAGGCGAGCGCCCAACGCGCGACACAAGGCTTTTTCGTGCTCAGTCAGGCCGGTATGGTTGATTGAGCAATGGCTGGGGCCATAGGGTGTGCCGCCGGTGGCGGTTTCTCGTAATGCGGCTTCGGAATAGGGAATTCCTACCAGCAACATGCCGTGGTGCAACAGCGGCAACATCATCGATAACAAGGTGCTTTCCTGGCCGCCGTGCAGACTGCCGGTCGAGGTAAACACGCCGGCTGGTTTGCCGGATAGCGCGCCGGAAAACCAAACTTCGGTGGTGCCATCAATAAAGTATTTCAGCGGTGAAGCCATGTTGCCAAAGTGGGTAGGACTGCCTAAGGCCAAACCGTCGCAGGTTTTGAGATCGTCCAGCGTGGCGTAAATCGCACCTTCGGCCGGGATGGTATCGGCTGTTTTTTCGCAGACAGTTGATACGTCAGGCACGGTTCTTAGGATTGCCTCAGCGCCGGATACAGAGTCAACACCGCGGGCAATCTGGTTAGCCATTTGCGCAGTGGTACCGTGCCGGGAAAAATATAACACCAGGATTTTGGTCATAAAGTGGGCTTTAATTGTATTTACAGGATCGCCAGCACGTCTTCAGGTGGTCGACCGATAGCTGCTTTATCATTAGCCAGAACAATCGGTCGTTCGATTAACACCGGGTGTTTAACCATCGCGGCAATTAACGCATCGCGACTTAAACCGGCATCGTCAAAGTGGTTGGCTTTGTAGTCGGCTTCTTTCTTGCGCATCAACTCACGCGGCTCTAGGCCCAGCTTTTGCAGAATATCATCCAGCTCCTGTGCGCTGGGTGGATTTTTTAGGTATTCGATAACTTCCGGTTCAATGCCTTGCTCTTGTAGTAATTGCAAGGTCTGGCGGGATTTGCTGCAGCGCGGATTATGATAAATTTTTACACTCATGAGCTCTCACACGGTCAGTAAAACAAAAAAGTTATAATATCAGCTTACTAAACCGCTCGCTTTGAAAAGGTATCCTCGGTGACAACAGAAAAAATTAGGGATAGAGCCAGGCAATACTGGTTACTGGCACGATTCGATAAACCCATTGGAATATTAATTTTACTATGGCCGGCACTTTGGGCACTCTGGGTAGCCAGCGACGGCAAGCCGGATTTACTGGTGTTAACCGTGATCTGTCTGGGTGTGGTGTTAATGCGCGCCGCCGGATGTGTGATTAATGATTATGCCGATCGCGACTTTGATCCGCATGTGGAACGCACCAAACAACGGCCGATTGCGGCGGGCAGAGTAACGCCAAAAGAAGCCTTGGTGGTGTTTGTGGTGCTGTGTTTAATCGCCTTCGGCTTGGTGTTATTGCTGAATATTTACACCATCCTGCTGTCTTTTGTTGCGGCATTTTTGGCGGCCAGTTACCCGTTTATGAAGCGTTTTACCCAGTTACCGCAAGCATACTTGGGTATTGCGTTTGGTTGGGCGGTGCCGATGGCGTTTGCCGCGCAAACCAATACCATTCCGCTAGTGGCATGGCTGATGTACCTGGCTGTGGTGCTATGGGCATTGGTCTACGACACCATGTATGCGATGGTCGATAAGGATGACGATTTAAAAATAGGTATTAAATCAACCGCCATTTTATTTGGCGACTATGACCGGCAGATTATGGCGGTGTTGCAGCTGATTATTCTCGGACTGCTGATTGCCGTGGGGGTAATGATTACGGCGGGTTGGGCTTATTTTACGGGGCTTGCGGTTGCGGCAGGTTTGTTCGTGTATCAACAAACCTTGATTTTTAACCGTGACAAAGTGCTGTGCTTTAAAGCATTTTTGAATAACAACTGGTTTGGGGTGTCAGTGTTCGTGGGCTTGCTAGTGGATTACTGGTTAAGGTAATCCATTGACTTAGTCGCAGATGAGTTTAAGAGAAAAAACTTGGTCAACTGCACTAAATATGGGGTTAGACTAGCGCCGCATCAATCGCGTCTGATCCCATTGATTCTCGGGGTTTGCTGAGTTGCACACATTTGGAATAATTAATTTTAACTAAAGGGGTGAGTATGTTTTCTAAACAAATCAAATTGTCACTATGTCTTTGCGCAATATCCGCGCTGATAACTCCAGCACTAAGTCAGGCAGAAACAGCCCTTGTGTTAGCCGCATCAGACACCGGGTCGATAGCGGCGAGCCGAGCTGCGGACCAAAAGGCTGCGCTAGCAAAAAAGGCAGCGGAGAGAGAAGCGAAAAAGGCGGCTGAGGCGCAAAAGGCTGCTGAAACACCATCGCCTTCTCAAGCACCAACACCTGCAGCTGAAGAGTCAAAGGAAAAATAATTGGTGTGCTGAAATCAATGGTGGGGGCAACTCCCATCACGAATGATTAGTTAAATTCAAATGTAGGGTGGGCACGCTTTTTGTGCCCACGCGGGAGTTCAAAGTAAACGGTGGGCAGAAAAGCGTTGCCCACCCTTGTATGTATGAGTACGTTATTTATATAAATATGTATTTAATGCTGTATTTTGACTATAATTGTTAAAAATTAACATTAAATTGATATTTTATGATTATTGAGTTATCTGTAGAAAATTTCCGATCTATCAAAACAAGGCAAACATTTAGTCTTACTAAATCTAATTCTGATGAGTTAGTCGGAAATACTTTTGATCCCAATGTTCTTAGCGCTTCTCCACTACTCCGGTCAGCTGTAATTTATGGTGCTAATGCGGCTGGTAAGTCTAATTTCATCAAGGCTGTAAAGGTGATGAGAGAAATAGTGGCGAATTCAGCAAAAAACACTCAACGTGGTGACAAGTTATCTATTACTCATTTCAAATTATGCGATTCAACAGTTGGAAAACCAACAGAGTTTGAGGTTGTCTTTATTGCTGAAGGTATCAAGTACCAATATGGTTTTTCCGCAACATCTGAAAGAGTAGTGGAAGAATGGTTGTACGCATTTCCAAAATCAAGACCGCAACGCTGGTTTATTAGGGCATTTGATGAAGCTAAAAATGAATATGAGTGGGATTTTAGTTCATTTTTAACTGGTAAAAAACAAACATGGAAAGATTCTACTCGGAACAATTCTTTATTTCTTTCTACCGCAGTAATGCTTAATAGTGAACAGCTTAAGCCAGTCTATGACTGGTTTACTAAAACGCTTAAAGTTGCAGGTATTGATGGATGGGGGGCTGGCTATACGGCTGAGCTTTGTACTGAAGTGGACGGAAAAAAAGATGTTTTAAAATTTCTAAATGCAGCTGATTTAGATATTAACGATTTGAAACTTGAGTCAAAAAAAATTGATATTTCTATTTTACCTGATGATATGCCTTCCGAATTAAAGGAGCGCATACTAAAAGATCTTGAGGGTGAGGAATTTGTAGACATCAAAACCGTTCATACAACAGCACAAGGAAAAGACGTTTTATTTGAGCTTGATGATGAGTCTGACGGTACAAGAAAAATTTTCTCATTTGCAGGCCCATGGATTGACACATTAAGAAATGGCAAAGTTTTATTTATTGATGAGCTGCATGACAGCTTACATCCCCATATTGTTAAATTTTTGGTAAATCTTTTTCATGGCAAAAAAACTAACCCCAAAAATGCCCAGTTAATTTTTACGACTCATGAAACATCTATTTTGGATCAAGATGTTTTTAGGCGCGATCAAATCTGGTTTTGTAAAAAAGAAACAGATCAGACAACAGAAATTTATCCATTGTCAGATTTTAGCCCTCGGAAGGGTGTTGAAAATCTTGAAAAATCCTATTTGTCGGGGAGATATAGTGCATTACCTGTAGTGAGCACATTAGAGCTGCTTGGAGAATAGTTTTGGGTAGTGAAGATTTGTTTCATAAACGCAAAGCGAAAAAACAACAAGATAGCGTTCGACGCAGTGCAAACCGTAAGCCTTACGATCATGTCCTTATTGTTTGTGAAGGTGAAAAAACAGAACCTTTTTATTTTGAAGAAATGAGGATTCATTTAGATCTTGACTCTGCCAATATTAAAGTTGATGGCAGTTGTGACTCTAGTCCAAAAAGTGTTGTGGAGTATGGTCAAGAGTTATTTATTAAAGAAAGAGTTAACGCAGGAAATTATGACCGTGTATTTTGTGTTTTTGATAGAGATCAACATGAAACTTTTGACTACGCCTTAGATAAAATAAACTCAATCAATTTTGAATTAAAAAATGAAGGATATTCCGAAGGAGATGTTTTCATGGCAATTCGATCAATACCCGCTTTTGAATATTGGTTTTTGCTGCATTTCATTCCGTCGACAAAACCTTATTCTCATTTAGAAACTAAAAGCGTAGGGGATCAAGTGATCGATGACTTAAAGACTTATCTACCTAATTACGAAAAGAAACAAAAAGGAATCTACAAATATTCAATAGATAATGAGCTAATTGATGCGGCCAAAGCCCACTCTAAAAGAATCTTTGAAAACTCAAAAAGTACTGGGGATATAAATCCAAGTACAAATGTTCATGATTTAGTTGAATACTTAGAGAAATTAAAGTAATTAGCTAAACTCTCCACTTAGCCGCAAAAATCAAGTGGGATTGTGGTTCTTTCGACTGACTTTTCGGTCATTGCCCGATTAACTTGAGGCCAGTATTCTGACGTGTCAAATCATTAGCTTAATTAGCCTCTGGCAACCGGCCTATTTTTATTCCTGATCCACTCGCTCCAAGACCCAGCATACAGCTTCGACCCTGTAAGCCCAGCATGCTCCATCGCCAATAAGTTATGGCAGCCAGTAACTCCAGAGCCGCAATAATGCACGACTTGCTCGGGCGCAGCATTACCAATCAATTGCTTAAACTGGCTGCGTAAGGTTTCGGGCGATAAAAACAAGCCCTGGCTATCAAGGTTGAGTTGAAACGGCCGGTTGAGTGCGCCGGGTATATGGCCTGCCACCGGGTCGATGGGTTCTTGCTCGCCGCGATAGCGTTCCGGGGTTCTGGCATCGATCAGGCAAATGGATTTCCTCGCCAAGCTGTTTTGCACTTGGATAGCATCCAGCCACAATTCATTGTTTAAGTAGGGCCTGAAAGTCGTGGCGTTGACTGCGGGCAAGGCCGTCGTTAATGCAAAGCCTTGTTTCTGCCATTGCTTGATGCCGCCATCTAATACTGCGATATTGTCATGCCCCAGAACACGTAACAGCCACCATAAGCGATCGGCAAACGCGCCGCCGGCATCGTCATAGACAACCACTTGGCTGCGGTTGCTCACGCCCCAATTGCCCAGTTTTTGCGCTAACACGACAAAGTTAGGTAAGGGATGGCGACCGGTGTGATCGGTAATTGCGGATGACAAATCTTTATCAAGATGGGCGTAACGCGCGCCGGGAATTTGGCCATGTCGATAAGCGCTGCCGCCCGCTTCGGGTTCTGCCAATGAAAATCGGCAGTCAAAAATAATCCAATTGGGGTCAGTTAGGTGTTGGTTAAGCGTTTCGGCGGAGATGAGTGTTTTGTATGTCATATTGGATTTACCTCTAGGATGATTTTGCCAAAGTGTTGACTGCTTTCCATCAGCTCGTGCGCTTTTGCTGCGTCGCTTAAGCTAAAAGTGCTGTGAATAATTGGTTTTATTTTGCCGGTTGCCAATAGCGGCCAGACATTGTTAAGCAATTGTTTGGCGATGTCGGCTTTGAAGGCATCGTTTCTCGCCCGTAATGTCGAGCCGGTAATAGTCAGGCGTTTGAGCATGATGGGCAGAAGATTGATGTCCGTTTTCGAGCCGTGTTGTACGGCAATTTGTACCAGTCTGGCGTCATCTGCCATGCATTTTATATTGCGAGGCAGGTAGTCGCCGCCGACCATGTCCAGAATAACATCGACGCCTTTATTCTGGGTAAGGTTGAGGATGGCGTCGACAAAATCCTCGCTGTGGTAATTGATGGCCGCATCGGCACCCAGCTGCAAGCAGCGCCGGCATTTTTCCGCGCTACCGGCAGTGACAAACACCTTGGCGTTAAAAGCTTTGGCCAGTTGTATGGCCGTGGTGCCGATGCCGCTGCTGCCGCCGTGAACCAGCAGCGTTTCGCCGGGTTGTAAGCGGGCGCGGTCGAAGACATTGCTCCAGACCGTGAAAAAAGTTTCTGGTAGTGCCGCTGCTTGGATAAATGACAAGCCTGTGGGCAATGGTAAGCAACAATTGGCGGATGCTAAACAATAGTCGGCATAACCGCCGCCGGTAACCAAGGCACAAACCTGATCGCCGATATTTAAATGGTCGACTTGTTTGCCTAAAGCGACGATGGTGCCTGAGATTTCTAGCCCGGGAACATCTGAAGCGCCGGGGGGCGGTGGATACAGGCCTTTACGCTGCATCATATCCGGGCGATTTACCCCGGCAGCGGCCACTTTAATCAGCACCTGATGTTGTTCGGGTGTTGGTGTTGTGCGTGTTGCTATCGTTAGCGCTTCTGGACCGCCTGGAGTTTTGATCTCAATGGCACGCATGGTTGTGGGGTAGGGCATAGCTATCAGCGATTAATACTTAAGTTGCGGTATTATAGGTTGAAGTAGATTTTTATAAATAATGTGTAAGCAGGATAGAGATAGATGATTCAAGCAGGTATTGTTGGTGGGACCGGTTACACCGGTGTGGAGTTATTACGGATTCTGGCCGGACATCCGCAAGTGGCAGTGTCGGTGGTGACTTCGCGGGCTGATGCTGGGCTTAGAGTAGATGCGTTGTATCCAAGTTTGCGAGGACATATTGACGCAGTCTTTAGCGCGCCCGAGCTTGAAACATTGGCCGAATGCGATGTGGTATTTTTTGCTACGCCCAATGGTACGGCGATGTTAATGACCGAGCAATTGCTGGCTCGTGGCGTGAAGGTGATCGATTTATCGGCCGATTTTCGGTTGCAAAACATCCAGGAATGGGAGCAATGGTATGGAATGACGCATGCTTGTCCTGACTTGATTAGTGAAGCGGTGTACGGTTTGCCGGAAGTCAATCGTGAAGCTATCAAAAATGCGCGCTTGCTGGCTTGTCCCGGATGCTACCCGACAGCGGTACAGCTGGGTTTCCTGCCGCTCATTGAAAATGGCCTGGCCGATACCCAACATCTGATTGCCGATGTTAAATCGGGTGTCAGCGGTGCCGGGCGTAAAGCCGAGTTAGCGACATTGATGAGTGAAACCGGCGAGAGTTTTAAGGCTTATGCAGTCAGCGGTCATCGGCATTTACCGGAAATTGCTCAGGGGCTCAGTTTGGTTGCTGGAAAGCAAGTAGGGCTGACATTTGTACCGCATTTAACGCCGATGATTCGAGGCATTCATGCCACGCTTTACGCACAGTCGGATGTTGGCCTGAGCGAGTTGCAGGCATTGTATGAACAGCGCTACCAAGATGAGGTGTTTGTCGATGTATTGCCGCAGAGCTCACACCCCGATACCCGCAATGTCAGGGGCAGCAATAACTGTCAGATTTCTTTGCATCAACCGCAAGGTGGCAAAACGATTGTGGTGTTGTCGGTTATCGATAACCTGGTGAAAGGTGCTGCAGGGCAGGCGGTACAAAACATGAACCTGATGTTTGGGCTACAAGAAGATCTAAGTTTAAGGATTGTAGCGCTCTATCCTTAAATCTTGACTGTAACACTGGGTATAGTCATAATTCTTTAACTATTAATTTTTTAGAGTGTGTTACTGCTATGGCAAATCCAATTATTTTTACTGATAGCGCCGCGTCAAAAGTGAGCGAGCTGATTGCCGAAGAAGGCAATGATAATTTGAAGTTACGCGTGTATGTTTCCGGCGGCGGGTGTTCAGGATTTCAATATGGCTTCACATTTGACGAAGAAGTCAATGAAGATGACACCAGTGTCGAAAATGGCGGTGTTACCGTTTTGATTGATGCTATGAGTATTCAGTATTTGAATGGTGCTGAAATCGACTACAAAGAAGATGTGTCTGGCGCGCAGTTTGTCATTCGCAATCCCAATGCAACAACTACTTGTGGTTGCGGGTCTTCATTTTCGGCTTAATGCTTAATGGGCGATCAATTGATCGCCTAGTTCGTGCTACCAGGGTAAATCCCACCTAGAATTACTGAGTTTTTCGCTCCCGTTACTTCTTTCAGGTTGCCAGGCAAATTATTATAGGTCTGTCTGGCCAGCCACGCAAAAGCCACTGCTTCAACATGATCTGGATCAATGCCGTATTGTGCAGTGGATTCTACTGGGCAATCTAGCTGTTGTTCGATTAACTGCAGTAAATAGTGGTTATGAATTCCTCCGCCGCAAATTAAAACGCGTTCAGTCCCAGGTGCATGCAGCTTGATTGCATCGCAAATAGTGCTTGCCGATAAAAAGCAAAGTGTCGCTTGAATATCTTCTGGATTCAATTTGCCGGCATCAACATACTGATAAAGCCAGGGTAAAGAGAAATATTCTTTACCGGTACTTTTGGGTGGTGCGGCGCTGAAGTAAAGGTCCTGTTTTAACAGCTCAACCAGTTCATGATTTACAGAACCCGATTGAGCCCATTCGCCGTTTTTGTCATATCCAAGCTGTTGGTGCTTGTTAATCCAGCAATCCATTAGCGTATTGCCTGGGCCGGTATCGAAGCCTGTGACTGACGTCGATTTGTTTTTAGGCAAAACAGTTATGTTTGCAATGCCGCCAATGTTAACAATGCAGCGATTTTCATCAGGACGCGCGAAGACTGCTTGATGAAATGCAGGCACCAGCGGTGCGCCTTGGCCATTTGCAGCAATGTCTCTACGTCTGAAATCGGCAATGGTCGTAATGCCGGTTTGTTCGGCAATAATATTAGGATCGCCGATTTGCAGTGAAAAAGGCCATTGATCATCAGGTGCGTGGTAAATGGTTTGGCCGTGACTGCCGATGGCTTTGATTGAAGACGCGGGGAGAGAGGCTTTTTTGAGCAATGCTGTTACTGATTGCGAAAATAATAGCCCAAGCTGGGCATCCAATGCTCCGTAATCTTTTAATGAAATCTGAGTGTCTGGTTGACTGATAAGTTTGATTTGCTGCTGAACTTCAGCAGCAAATGGTAGATAGTCAAATGCAATTAAATGAGTTTTGTTGTCGGTAAAATCAACTAGTGCGGCGTCAATGCCATCGACACTAGTTCCCGACATTAGACCGATGTAAAAATCAGAGCCGGACATCTTCTGGTGTTAGCGAGACTGGTTTTTGGCAAGCATGTTTTGGGCTTTGGCCTGATACAGTTGGTCGACCAGAGGACGAGTTTGAGCTTTGAAATTGTCCAGCAAATTTGCGTCTAAGGGTAAGGCTTGGGCTAGTTCAAGTTTTTCCGGATTGCGATGCTCTCCATCAATACGGAATTCATAATGTAAATGTGGGCCTGTTGCCAGTCCGGATTGACCAACATAGGCAATAATTTCACCTTGAGTTACGTGATCGCCAACTTGTAAGCCGTCTTTAAAGTCAGATAGATGCGCATAAACAGTTTCGTAATGTTCGCCGTGGGCGATGTTCATCACTTGCCCGTAAGCGCCTTTGTTACCCAGAAAAATTATTTCGCCATCGCCTGTTGCTTTAACTGGGGTGCCGGTTCTTGCAGCGTAATCAACTCCTTTGTGGGCGCGGATCCTGTTGAGAATGGGATGCTTGCGATGTGTACTAAAACCTGAACTGATACGCGCAAAGTCGACCGGGGCGCTTAGGAAAGCTTTACGCATGGGTCTGCCTTCAGGGCTGTAGTAATTCATGTTGCCGTCGGCATCTTTATATCTGATAGCGGTGAAGACGCGGCCTTGATTAACAAATTCAGCAGCAACAATCTGGCCGCTATGATTGCCTTCTTCATAAACCACATTAAATTGGTCGCCATCGTGCAGGTTGGTAGCAAAGTCTATATCCCAAGCAAAAATACTGGTTAATTGCATAATTAATTCATCTGATAAACCAGCTTGTTGAGCCGAGGCGGCTAAAGATGAATTGATTATGCCGTGCGCATTGCTGAGGTGGCGTGGTGCTTCAGTTGCTGTTGTGGCTTGGAAGATAGTGTTGGATTTGATAGACGGTACAGGGTAAGTAGCATCGATTTCTTGGTCGGGGAATATCGATAAGTCTAATTTACGATGGGGTATTTGTTTGGTCGTGTGTTTGGTATTGCTTGCTCTTGCTACTGTTAAAACAGTGTGGGGTTTTAATTTGATGTGCTTATTTTTTGATGCAACGTGGAGAGTGTGCTGCTTTGTCGTGCTTGTTTTTTTGCTGGAAACAATGGTTTTCTTGTTTTTAACGGGCTTAACTGAAGCTGTGGTATGCTTTTTTGAGGCGTGTGAGGCAGGTTTTGCGTATCCGGTCGTCGTCGAAAGAGCAA
>Ga0208629_100045_pt1 | contig 66142 bp, 46 predicted proteins | sample LakWasMet19_HOW5_2_FD_183865 | JGI IMG/M metagenome (GOLD analysis project Ga0208629, IMG submission 183865) | Freshwater sediment methanotrophic microbial communities from Lake Washington under simulated oxygen tension - Sediment Metagenome... | ecosystem: Environmental > Aquatic > Freshwater >... | reverse complement strand
CGTCCGGGCAGGTAATGACAAGAGCCTTGCGCTTCTGAAATAGTTAATTGAGCGCCTACTTCCAATTCGTCATACACCCAGCTGCTGAATTGGCCGTTCGGCAAGCGGCGAATATGAAATTCCAGGATGTTTTTGGCTAGCGGGATATTCGCAATCGAATAGCTCCGGGTTAAACCATCGGGTCGTTTTAAATTAACAAACTGACCGGCGAAGAAATTAAACGGGCTTTGGTATTCCAAAACCAACTGGACGATGTCGGGCGTCAACAGCTGTTTTTTGATGACGCCTGCTTCAATTGAAGCGCCTTGCTGGTTGGGCAACGCAACGGTCATATCCTGTTCAGGATGACAAACGCAAGCCAGGAAGTAGTTCTGCTTTTGCAGCGTGTCTTTAAGGCCGACTTGGGCGGAGACAGGTGGAGAGTTATCAAGGCTGCGCATCAGGCAGGCTTGGCAAAGGCCTTGGCGGCAACCGTTAGGCACCTGTATGTTTCCCCTTAACAGGGTCTCCAATACGGTCTCATTCGGTTGGCAGGAAAATGTTGATTCGCCAATAGTTATGCTTCGCATGGTCTCCACCTGATATTTCGGTTATTTGCCCAATACGTCGTTGCGTGTGCTTTCCGCAATGGCTGCCGCTTGAGCGATCAGTTCTTGCGGTACATTCAACTCGGTTAATGTTGCGCCAAGGTGCTCCATCACTGCATCAAAATGACTTGCATTCAAGCCCATTTTGACCAGACGGGCATGAGCATTACGCATGTCTTGACCGGTATAATTATTTGGACCGCCAAATGCCATGGTAAAAAAGGCCTTTTGTTTGGCAATTTGTTGATCCATGTCAGTGTTGTCGAAAAAACGGTTGATCCGGTAATCCGCCAGCACTTTGCGATAAAAAATATCTACGGCAGCATTAACAGCCGCTTCGCCGCCGATTTTTTCATAGAGTGTTTGGCTTGTTTCTTGAGAATCGCTCATTATTTGTCTCCAGTTGTGTGGGTAATTATTATTATTTAAGCAAACTTGCTCATAGAAGAGTTTATAACAACAGGCGATTTTTTGCTATATAAAACTTTTACAAGTTATATATGTCATAATGAGCTATTATCACTGCATGCATAACAACTAAAGTCACAACCAAAGGATGAATCCGCTAATGCTTCAAAAGATAAGTTCGCGCCAACATCAGATACTTGAATATTTGCTGGAAAGCAGGAATGGCTTGAGTGTTGATGAGCTGGCTAAGGCGCTGGATATTTCCAGAACGGGGGTGCAGCAGCATTTTGTTGTTCTTGAGCGGGATGGCTATATCAGGAAAAGCACTCTCAATAAAACGGCCGGGCGTCCGGTGACTATTTACGTCATCACCGACAAAGGCAACAATTATTTTCCCAAGCAATATGCCTGGTTTTCAGAATTAATTCTTAGCGATTTGCAGCAGGAAATAGGCCCTGAACGCTTTAAAGCGTATATGCAAAAACTGGGTAGCAAGCTGGCGGATAAGCTGCGTGGCAAATTTGAAGGAAAAAATTTAAACGAACGCGTTGATGAGCTGGCCAGCGTTATGACCGATCTCGGTTTTCAAGTGAAAGTGGATATGGAGTCCGAAACTGAAAGCCCGAATATGGAGGCTTATAATTGTATTTATCACGATCTGGCCCAGAAACATCATGAGATCTGCGCGTTCGATTTGGCGTTTATGTCCTCGCTGCTGGATAAAGAAGTTGAGCAGTTAAGTTGTATGGCCAAGGGCGATTGCAACTGTAGCTTTAGAGTCAAATAGGCGATTAGAAGTGATTTATTCACCACGAACGACTGCATGGATGCAGGAGGTAGAGCAACGCAGGAGCAGTTGCCGAGACACGAAGGACACGAAGCTTTATTTCTTCGTGTCTTCGTGGTGAGGATCTTTTAAGGTTTTTAACTGAATATTAATCAACATCCATTGCATAGCGCTCAATGAGTTGTCGGTAATAGTCCGCTTCCTCGGTTTTGCCGCGTTTGGTAACGCCGTTAAGGTAAATGCCGGCTTTTTTTAGCAGCATATTGACCGCCGCCTGCCGGTTTTGCTCAGACAATTGACCGGCATCAATGATTTTTTGCAAGGCGCTGATCCGGAACCGGTCCATACCCCAAAATGCACAAGATAACTGGTCTTCGTGACCGCCATGCTTGTTTATTTGCGGCTGTTCAACCAGTAGAATGGGGTAATTTGCGGCGATTCGTAGCCACAGGTCGTAGTCTTCGCAGGCCGGCAGCCGGACGTCAAACACCCCGATGCCCGTCAATACCGAGCGATGGATCAATACGGTGGACGGCGACACCGCGCAGAGCGGCAAGCAACGGCTAAATATCCAGCCGCCGGTCTTGGCGTATTTTTTGGGTACGTCAACCTGGGTTCCATTGCGTATCCAGTTTTCTTCGGTGTGGCAAATCCTGTGTTCGGGGTGGGTTGCCAACGCCGCCTTCTGGTTGGCCAGTTTTTCAGGCAGCCATTCATCATCGGAATCCAGAAAAGCCAGCCAGTCGCCGGTTGCTTGTTGTATGCCAAGATTACGCGCCGCACTGACGCCCAGGTTTTTCTGGTAGTAATAATTCACCAGGGGAAATTCCCGGCGGAGCATGGCTTCCGTGCCATCGGTAGAGCCGTCATCGATCACCACAATTTCAGCCGGTAATGAGGTTTGTGAATACACGGATAGTAGCGCGCGTTTTAGCCGTTCTCGGCGATTGTAGCTGGGAATAACAACTGAAATTTTTATAAGAATTACCTTATTTTGCTTGGATGACCTGGAGCGGGATTGATCCGCCTTGGGGAAAGCCAGGCAAAAAGAATCGATTTGGCAGTGACCGGTAAAAGGACCGGCGGATAGTGCTCCGCCGGTCCCGGTTCGCTATCTTGATTATTTAATGGTCTCCTGATTCATAATGGCTTTAGGCGTTTCTGTTCCGTCGCTGTCGGCGGCATGTTGGATATAAATTTGCTTTAAACGGTTAAAAGCCGACCACAAGGTTTTATCCATAACCACCACGTTGCCTATGGAAACAATGACCCGGGTTAATTCAGGTATTTTGTTTTTGGTTGAGGCCAGGTAAATGGGTTGCACATACAGAACGGTATTGCCCATCGGCAGGATGATCATACGGCCCATTTCAACAACGGAACCGGCCTGACCCCATAATGTAAATTGGGCGGAGATTTCAGGGTCTTGGTTAATCAGGGCTTCAACCTGCGCAGGGCCGTTGACCTGAACATCCTTGCCGAACTTGTAAACGGTAATGCCGGGCTTGTAATCCAGGTTGCAGTTGGATTTATCCAGGGTTCCCGCCACACCTATCATGCTGAGATTGCCCCTGTTAACCGGCGTCATCGGGTTGATCAGGACAAATTCTTCGGTATCGTTACAGTTGCCAAAGTCCATGGTCTGATAATACGGCAATACCGGTTGTCCTCGGACATTGGCAAATTGCCAGGTTTCGGCCTGCTCGTAGAATAGCTCAGGGGTTTGTTGATGATATTTGGCATACACCTTCATCTGTAGATAATAAAGATCACGAGGATAACGTAAGTGCTGCTTTAATTCGGCCGGCATTTCCTCCAGATTTTTAAATAATCCGGGATATGCGCTGCTGTATGCCTGAATGATGGCATCCGATGGATCTGAAATATAAAAATCGACATCGCCATCGAACGCATCGACAACCACCTTAACCGAATTGCGGATGTAGTTGAAATTCTGTTTGCCTTCCAGGAAATCATCGTCCGCAGGCTTGGAAACCGGATACCGGTTAGATAAGGTATAGGCATCCTGTATCCAGTAGAACCGATCCTTGGTTATAACCAGATAAGGGTCTTTATCCAGATGCAGGAACGGGGTCAGCGTATTAATGCGCTCGGTTATATTTCGGCGTATCTTGACTTTGCTCTGTGTAGAGATGTTGGTTGAAAAGAATATTTTTTCGTCTTTGAAATAAAAGGAAAATAATGCTTTTCTGAACAGGGACGGAATGGGAATGCCGCCTTCGCCGTGATACTCTTCCGTCATGCTGGGATCGGATCCGGCAATGCCTACAATGTTGAGCTTATTGGGGACGATAGCGTAGTCGAATTTTTCCTGACCGTAGTAGATGTCCGGGTGTTTGACGCTGAAACCGACATCGGAATGCATGTTTAAATCGCGTAAATACCAGATGAGCGGGTTATCGGCATCCTGCGCGGCGGGGGTGACGACAGCGCCATAACCATGGGTATAGCGCAAATGGGTGTTTTCCCAGTTTTGCGCTTCAGGCGGCAGCTTTGAAATATTAACTTCTCTGGCTGCCAGATTAACCTGCCGGGTATGGTCAAGAATAAAATAGCGGTCTTCGTCGACAGACATGATTTTGTAATAAGGCCTGATCTCCTGTAATTGCTTATAGCCGTCAATGATAAATTCCCTGTCCCACACCGGAATATTCTCAAAATGTTTTTGCGTGCTCCACGTTTCGATGTCCTTGGCCGCATCCAGTTTAATACTCAAATCAACCGTTTTGATATTCTTCAAATCGTAAGCGTTCATCGTCGCATCGATGTTGTATTGCATCAGCGACTTATTGGTTTTGACCGGATTCGGGTTGACGATATATTTTTGAATTAAATCGGGAATAAATTGAATCTTCGGTAAACCTGCGACACAGAGGAACAGGGTCAGCGATATTAAAAACGGCGCTTTTACCCGGTGTTTTTCTGAAAAAATAAACAGGCCTGCCGTTATCGCTGTCGCCACGAAGGTAACGATTTCAAGCCAGATCAGCGGCAACTGATAGCGTAATTCAACAAAGCCGGGACCGTAAAATACCGGTTCGTGTTTATCGGTATAAAGCAGGGTAAAGCGGTCCAGCATGAAGCCCCAGACCACAAAAGCAACCACAAAGCCGATCAGGGCGGTTAGATGAACCTTGGCTCCCAGCGGGAATTCCGAGCTTTGGTCAGGTATAAAAACATGTTCCAGCCAATATAAAATGCCGACCATGCAAAAGATGAGCGAGGCGGTTGTCAGCAGTTCTTGCTGAATCAGCATGTAGGTCGGATAGGACAGCATATAAAAGCTGACATCCTTGCCGTAAACCGATTCGGTTACGCCCGAATCGCTGCCGAAAAAATACAGCAGTGTCGTTTCCCACTGATTGTAAAAGGGGATGGCGATAAATATGGCCAGTATCAAGGATATGGGTGTGTATACGGTTGCCGAACCATTCATGAAGGTGTCGGCAAAACGCTGGAAGCGTCGGCGCTGATCTAAAGTGCTGAGAACCTCATCCGGCGGGTTTAAGCCCAGATAACGCGAGGCGACCCAGAAATGAAAAAAGAAAATGGCAAAGAAGGCCAGCGTGACTCCGCCGGAAAGGAAAAACTTGTAGAGCAGTCTAAGCCAGAAGTAGGCTTCAAGTTTTAATGATTCGTACCACCATAAGTCAACAAACAGATCAAGAAATATGAAGTAGAAGGCGACATATAAAATGATAGCGATGACAAGTGTCGCCCCAATTAACGCGGGTAAAAGCTTCAGGTTCCGCATAGTGTCCTCTTAAATGGAAAATGTTTTTAACGTATTCGTTTTGTGCATTTTTCAGATTACAGCTCGGGGCAAACGCACAGTTCTAATCGTATTCTAACACCCAATAAAATGTTCGTAATGATTTAGGCGTTATCGTTTAGCCGGGAAAAATCATTTCGCGGACTAATCGAAGTTTTTAGGTTAACCGGCCTGATTCGACAGGCAGCGGCCCATTCCGGTAAATCCAGCCCCGGCGGCGCATCCACTTTTCAATTTCCACCACAAAGAACACGACTGAAGAAAGCGCCAGACACAACAACAGCTCATCAAGGCTCAACGCATCGGTTTTGAAGATGGGTTGCAAGACCGGCACATACAACACCGCCATTTGCAGGCCGAAGGTCAACAGCACGGAGCCCAGCAGCGGCTTGTTGGAAAACAGTCCCTGACTGAACAGCGATTCCCGTTCCGACCTGATTGCCAGCACATGGCCCATCTGCGACAGGGCTAGCACCGTGAACACCATGCTTTGCCAGTGGGCGGAACCCGTAACATAAGCCCAGCCTTGGGAGAATAAGGAAACGCCGCCCATCAGCAGGCCGATCCATAGAATGTGCTGCCACATGCCTTGCGCAAAAATGCTTTCCTGGGGCGCACGGGGCGGCCGTTGCATGATGCCGCGCTCTTCCGGTTCGACTGCCAGAGCCAGTCCCGGCAGGCCATCGGTGACCAGATTGATCCAGAGGATATGGATCGGCAGCAACGGGATCGGCAAGCCCAGAAAAGGCGCCAGGAACAGCGTCCAGATTTCCGCCGAGTTGCAGGTCATCGCGTATTTGATGAATTTGCGGATGTTGTCGAAAATCCGCCTCCCCTCGCGCACCGCGGTGACGATGGTGGCGAAATTATCGTCCAGCAGCACCATGTGCGAGGCCTCCCGCGCCACATCGGTGCCGATCTTGCCCATCGCGATGCCGATATTGGCGGCTCTCAACGCCGGTGCATCGTTGACGCCATCCCCGGTCATTGCTATGAATTCCCCCCGGTCCTGTAGCGCCTTGACGATTTTGATCTTCTGCTCCGGCGCAACGCGGGCATAAACACGAACCTCTTCGACTTCTTTCTCGAACTCCTCAAGACTCATCCCCGCCAGTTGCGATCCGGTCAGCACTTTGCAGCCGTCATCGACGATGCCGAGCCTGATCGCGATGGCACGGGCAGTCGCCGGGTGGTCGCCGGTGATCATGACCGGGGTGATCCCGGCGGTTTTGCAAAGCGCTACCGCTTCCTTGGCTTCGGGTCGCGGGGGATCCATCAGCCCTACCAAGCCCAGAAAGCAGAGCTCGGTTTCGATAGAGTCGGTGTCCAGCGTTTGCGGACGCTCAGGGAGCTGCCGGTACGCTAGGGCCAGCACCCGCAAGCCATCCGCAGCCATTTGATCGGCGGCGGCCAGTATTGCTTCCTTCGGCAGAGGCTGAGGGCCGTCGCCGCCCCATAGATTAACGCAGCGGTGCAGCACATTCTCCGGCGCGCCTTTGGTATAAGCGACAAGCTCGCCGTTTTCCTGGTGCAGCGTGGTCATCAGTTTGCGTTCGGAATCGAAAGGGATCTCATCAAGTCGCGGCGCGTCCTTGACCAGCTCGGAGCCAACGTAGCCGACACTTTCGGCTGCTTGGTGCAAGGCGATTTCGGTGGGGTCGCCCAGCAGTTGGCCGTCGTGGCTACGACGGGCGTCGTTGTTCAGGGCCAGCGCCCGTAACAGTGGGGCCGGAAAATCGGGTGTTATGCTTTCCCGCAAGCTTTCTTCGACATAGAACGCTTCGGCATGCATACGGTTTTGCGTCAGCGTGCCGGTCTTGTCCGAGCAGATGAAGGTTACCGAGCCCAAGGTTTCCACGGCGGGCAGGCGGCGGATCAGTGCGTTTTTCGCAACCAAATTGCGCGCCCCTATGGCTAAAGTCACCGTGGCCACGGCGGGCAGGGCCTCAGGAATGGCGGCCACCGCCAGGCTGACGGCAGTCAGAAACATCAACACGGGCTCTTCGCCGCGCAGCAAACCCACCACGAAAATGATCGCGCAGACCGCCAAAACCAAAAGGGCAAGGCGCACGCCGAAGCTGGCAAGACGTAATTGCAGCGGGGTTTTAGTCTCTTTTCCCTGGCGCAGGAGCTCGGCTATTTTGCCAAGTTCGGTGTCCATACCCGTCGCGATGACTATGCCGACGCCGCGGCCGTAAGTCGCTACTGTTCCCTTGTAAGCCATGTTGAGCCGGTCGCCGAGCGGCGAATCCAGCTCCCGGATCAGCGCCCCGGATTTTTCGACCGGCAGCGATTCGCCGGTGAGCGCGGCCTCCTCCACCTTGAGCCGCGCCACACCCAATAGTTTGAGGTCGGCCGGGACGACATTGCCGGCTTCAAGCATGACCAGGTCGCCGGGAACCAGCTCATGCGCCGCTATGGTATGGGTTTTTCCCTCGCGCAGCACCTGCGCGGTGGGGCTGGACAAGCGTTTGAGCGCAGCCACGGCTTTTTCCGCGCGGTACTCCTGGATGAAGCCGATGATCGCATTCAACACGATGATCACGAGAATGACGATCGTATCCGTCACGTCGCCGACCAAACCCGAAACGATGCAGGCCAAAATCAGCACGATGATCATGAAATCGGCGAATTGCCCCAAAAACATCCGAATCGGCCCCCGGCGGCTTTGCTCTTGGATGGCGTTCGGGCCGTAGGTCTCAAGACGTTCTTTTGCCTCCTGATGATTCAGACCCTTTTCGGGATCGACCTTGAGCCACGCGGTGGTTTGCCAGGGTTCAAGAAGATGCCACGGCGGTGCGGAAGGTTGAGGCTTTTGAATCTTTGGTCGCTTAGTCAAGGTTCGATCTCCTGTAAAACGGGCGCTACAAGTACCTTAATTTATATTAATGATCGGAATAGTCATTAAAAATGGAAACACAGCACGTTGACAATAGGCGCTTTTTCAACAATCAGTTTTAATGTTCCGCATTATGAAATAATAGATTAGGTTTGATACACCTCATCATGGCTACCTACATTGACCGGAATAATTTCCTTTTCGGTGATGATCAGTTCCAGGGTTATCCGATAGCTAATATTGATCGATACTGAATGCAAAGCCGCCAACTTGCCTTTTAGCGGATGCAGTCGCAGTGATGGATGGTAGGGATTTTGAGCCAGCAACAGCAAGGTTTTGCGGTATTGCTCTTTTAGCTCAGGATGTTGCCGCGCAAAGCGTTTGGCGCGTTTTTTATAACTGTCGGTAAAGACTAAGGTGTGGCTCATTCGGCGAATAGTTCGGCCACATGCTGATCTACATTGTCTTTGCTGAACCGGCCTGCGGCAACATCTTGTTGCGCCTCATAGAGTGCTGACTCCAGTTCCATTTCACGCAGGTAATGGTAGCGTTCTATTTTCATCACCACAAAACTTTCTTTGCCGCGCACGGTTATAACGGCTTCCGGCTGATTCGCAAGGTTCTCCTCTAAGCAGGCGATACCTTTTATTTTTAATTCGTTTGCTGTAATCATTTTAATCACCCGATAAATAGCACGATTGACTATATTCTTGAGGGTGTTGTTTGTCAATTATGACTTAAAATAGATTTAAGAGGTGCCGGCGGATTTTCACGTCGCTGCTGGAAGGAATAATGAGTCTATCCGGCAGGAAATAAGCCCGAAGTCCTGCTTAGGATAAAACAAGAGGCTAGTCCAATAATTCCGCGTGGAACCATTGGACTAGCCTCCTGCCTTGTGTGTTTCGCTTTGCGGCGGTATTTGCTTTTATCGCAAAAAGTTTGCGCTTTATTAAACAGGTGCGCGTACTTCGCAACCGGATTTTGGATAGGAACAATTTCTATTCCTTTCGGATTTTTACGTTTTTTCATCATTTACCTCTTATAATAAGACAAGTTTGTGTGACTCCACACATTGATAATATACCATTTTTTAAGAGTACATAGCGCTAGTGAAATTTAGAAGAGACTTTGATGTCATTGTGGTTGGCGGCGGTCATGCGGGGACGGAGGCTGCGCTGGCATCGGCCCGGTGCGGCGCGAACACTTTGTTGCTGACGCAAAATATTGACACCTTGGGACAGATGAGCTGCAACCCCGCTATCGGCGGAATAGGCAAGGGTCATCTGGTTAAGGAAGTCGATGCATTAGGCGGAGTGATGGCTCAGGCTATCGACCGTGGCGGCATTCAGTTTCGCACCCTGAATGCCAGCAAAGGCCCGGCAGTCAGGGCGACCCGCGCTCAGGCGGATAGGCAGCTTTACAAGCAGGCGGTAAGAACGGTGCTGGAAAACCAGCCCAATCTGGCGTTGTTTCAGCAAACTGTGTCCGATTTGATCGTCGAGGGCGGCAGGGTTGCCGGTGTTAAAACCCAAATGGGTTTGGATTTTACTGCAAGAGCCGTGGTTTTAACCACCGGCACTTTCTTGGGCGGCAAAATCCATATCGGTTTGGAAAACTACAGCGGCGGTCGTGCGGGCGATCCGGCCTCGATTGCTTTGGCCGAGCGGCTAAGGGAATTGCCGTTCAGGATCGATCGCTTAAAAACCGGCACGCCGCCGCGTATCGACGGTCGGACCATCGATTTTAGCAAGCTGGAAGAGCAGCACGGTGATGACCCGGTGCCGGTGTTTTCGTTTATCGGCAAGCCGGAGCATCATCCCCGGCAAATTCCGTGTCATATCACCCGCACTAACAATAAAACCCACGATATTATCCGCTCCGGCCTGGATAGGTCGCCGCTGTATTCGGGGATTATCGAAGGCGTCGGGCCGCGTTATTGCCCGTCTATTGAAGATAAGGTCGTGCGCTTTGCCGACCGGGATTCGCACCAGATTTTTGTCGAGCCGGAAGGCTTGAATACCCATGAGATTTATCCGAATGGCATATCGACCAGCCTGCCTTTCGATGTGCAGTATGAGCTTGTGCGCTCGATGCTGGGTTTTGAAAATGCCGAAATCTTGCGTCCCGGTTATGCGATTGAATATGATTTTTTCGATCCCAGGGATTTGAAGTCATCGCTGGAAACCAAGCACATGGATGCGCTGTTTTTTGCCGGGCAGGTCAACGGCACGACCGGTTACGAGGAAGCGGCGGCTCAAGGCCTGATCGCGGGGCTGAATGCGGCGCGTCTGGTTCAGGGGCTCGATAGCTGGTGCCCTGGGCGCGACGAAGCCTATATCGGCGTGATGATCGACGACTTGATTACGCGCGGCACCCAGGAACCGTACCGGATGTTCACCAGCCGCGCCGAATATCGATTATTGTTAAGGGAAGACAATGCCGATTTGCGCCTGACCGAAAAAGGCCGGGAATTGGGCTTGGTCGATGATGCGCGTTGGCAGGCATTTGAGATTAAACGGGCCTCCATCTCCCAATTGCAGGACGACCTGAAAAAGAAATGGGTCAGAACGGAAACGGCAGAGGCCGGTCAAGTTGAGCAATATTGGGGCAAGCCGTTAATGCGGGAAGCCAATTTGATGGATTTGCTGCGCCGTCCGGAAGTGGATGTTAAGCAGCTGTTGTCGTTTATGGACAGTGCTGAGGACATGGATCCGCAGGTTGCCGAACAGGTTGAAATTCAGGCCAAATATGCAGGCTATATAGATAGACAGCAAACCGAGATAGACAAGGCTTTGCGCTATGATCACCTGCGTTTGCCTGAAGTGATTGACTACAATGGCATTCCCGGTCTTTCTAACGAAGTCAGTGAAAAACTTAAAAAACAGCGGCCGGAAACATTGGGCCAGGCATCGAGAATCCCTGGCATTACCCCGGCTGCAATTTCCCTGTTGTTGGTTTATCTAAAGAAGAAAAGCGCCTGATGGAAGCATGTCGAGAAATCCTGGTCTCCGGGATAGCATCATTAAATTTAAATGTAACTGACGAAAAGATAGATCAGTTACTGAGTTTTATAAAGCTGATTGAGAAATGGAATAAAGCCTATAATCTGACCGCGATACGGGACAGGGAGGAAATGGCGCGGCTGCATATATTGGACAGCTTGGCGATTGTTCCGCATATCGAAGGCAAGCGCGTCATCGATATCGGCACCGGTGCAGGATTGCCGGGTATCCCGTTAGCGATATGCCTGCCTGAGATTGACTTTACTTTGCTTGATAGCAATGCCAAAAAGACCCGGTTTGTGCAACAGGTCGTCCTGGAATTAAAGCTTAAAAACGTGGAGGTTCTCCACAGTCGCGTTGAAAATTATCATCCTGAGAAAACCTATGACGCAGTTCTTACCCGAGCGTTTGCCGGTTTGTCCGATATAGTGAAATTGACCGCGCACTTGCTGAGCAAGGATGGCGTGTTGCTGGCCATGAAGGGGCAGAATCTGGATGCGGAACTGGCAGAGATCGCAGCAAAAAAATCTGTCATATCGGTTAGTGTGCCGGGAACTGATGTTGAAAGATGTTTGGTACGAATACAATTGCCTGAACAGGCCGAGGTAAGCTAGTGGGAAAAGTAATTGCCATAACCAATCAAAAAGGCGGTGTAGGAAAAACTACAACCAGCGTAAATCTGGCGGCCTCGTTGGCTGCGGCTAACCGGCGCGTGTTGTTGGTGGATCTCGATCCGCAGGGTAATGCGGCGATGGGCTGCGGCATCGATAAGCAGGAGGTCAAATATTCCAGTTACGACTTGTTGATGGAAGAAGTGCCTGCGTCGGAAACGGTCATTAAAATCCCGGACATCGGTTTTTCGGTGATTCCGGGCAATTCCGATTTGACTGCGGCTGAAGTGGAATTGATGCATGCAGATCATAAGGAGCGCCGGCTGGCCGATGCCCTGATCCCGATAAGATCGGAGTACGATTTTATTTTGATCGATTGCCCGCCTTCTTTGAATATGCTGACCTTAAATGCGATGGTAGCGGCCAACAGCCTGTTGATACCCATGCAATGCGAGTATTATGCGCTTGAAGGGCTATCCGCATTAATGAGTACATTGAAAAATATTCAGGACTCAGTTAATCCGGAGCTGCACTTGGAAGGTATCCTGCGGACCATGTATGACGACAGAAACCGCTTGACCAAAGACGTGTCGGAGCAGTTGATCCGCTATTTCGGCGACAAGGTGTTTCGAACCTGCATTCCAAGAAACATTCGATTGGCGGAAGCGCCGAGTCATGGTCTACCGGTGCTGAGTTACGATAAATCATCGCGAGGGTCTGTAGCCTATATTGCATTGGCGGGCGAAATGATCAGAAAAGAAAAACAGAACAGCGCATGACTTTAAGAAAACGTGGGTTAGGTCGAGGGCTTGAAGCCTTGCTGGCTGATGATTCAGCTAAAGAGAAAAAACATCCGTCGCAAACTATGCAAGCGGGTGATCATCAGTTAACTGATGATGTGGGCCAGGATGACATTCAGAGCGTGCCTGCGGTTGTTGACGAATGCATGGATGCGGCGGTAATTACCGAGGAAGCGGATGGCCGAGCGGCAATGGTGGTTGCGTTGTTTAAAAATATTCAGAGAGAAAACCTGATCTTGCTTGAGGAAGCGGAGGCTTTAAGGCAGTTGATTATAGAGTTTGAATCGATAGTCCGTGCCGATCCGTCATAAACCAGCGCGAGAGCTATGGGGCGATTGAATGGGTGGGTGAAATGATTAGAAAAGAGAAAAGTTGAAAGTTATGGCTGTGAAAAAACGGGGATTAAATCGAGGACTGGATGCTTTACTAGGCAATGTTTCCGATAAAGACGAGCACAGGGAAATAGGGGACGTCCATCAGCTTCAAACCTTGCCAATAGAGTATATGCAGCGAGGCAAGTATCAGCCAAGAAAAGATATGAACCCGGAAAAGCTGCAGGAGTTGGCTGATTCCATAAAAGCGCAAGGAATCATTCAGCCGGTTGTAGTGCGCAAGATTGCGCCGGAAAAATATGAAATAGTGGCGGGTGAGCGGCGCTGGCGTGCCGCGCAATTGGCGGGGTTGCAGCAGGTGCCGGTGGTCATCAAGGAGATAGACGACCGCGCGGCAATGGCGATAGCGCTGATTGAAAATATTCAAAGAGAAGATCTGAATCCTTTGGAAGAGGCGGAAGCGTTAAGACGGTTGTTGGACGAGTTTGAAATGACCCATCAACAAGTTGCGGACGCGGTTGGTAAGTCACGCGCTACAGTGACTAATTTGTTGAGACTGATCGATTTGCACCCGGAAGTGAAAAAGCTGTTGATCAACAGGCAGCTGGAAATGGGCCATGCACGAGCGCTGTTATCTCTGGACGGTCCGAAGCAGTTAGCTGCGGCTCACAAGATTGTCAGGGACGGGTTAACGGTAAGGGCGGCAGAGCGCTTGGTTAAGGACAGCCAGGCAGAGCATAAAGCCCCTAAAATAAGGGAAATAGATAAAGACACCTTGCGATTGCAGGAGGACTTGACGGCAAAGCTGGGCGCAAAAGTGCTGATTGAGCATAAAGAAAATGGCACCGGTAAGCTGGTCATCGCATATTCCAGTTTAGAAGAGTTGGATGGAATTCTCGGGCAAATTAAATAGCGTGATAGCTAATGAGCCTGTAGATGAAAAACAATAAAAAATGTAAGTTAAATTTAATCTTCCTTGATTTAATGAAGGTCGATCGATATAATTCCCGACCTGTTGGGTATGGAGTTGGGTGTGACAGCTAGAAATCGCTCCGCTGTCAGTAAAATTATAAGTTATCAAATTTTGATGATAATAATAATGACAGCAGGATTTGCCCTGACAGGGGGAAGGTCTTACGCCCTATCGGCGGCTTTAGGCGGGGCGGCGGCATTTATTCCAAACCTGTATTTTGCATTGCGGGTACATAAATCCGCAGGGCAGGAAGCAAGAAAGATTGTAAGATCTTTTTATGCCGGGGAATCGGGTAAGTTATTGTTAACGGCCGCGCTGTTTTTCATGATTTTTCAACTCCCAAACATAGAAATATTACCGCTGCTGGCCGTATACATAGCAGCATTATCGGTTTTTTGGTTTGCGCTGTTAATGCGCTGACATTACTAATATTTAGAGAGGAACGATGGCTACCGAAGCTCATGCCGAAGGTGCAACCGGGTATATTATTCACCATTTAACTTCGCTGTCCGTGGGCGAGGGTTTCTGGACATTAAATCTGGATACGTTGTTTTTCTCAGCCGTCTTGGGTGGCCTGTTTGTCTGGTTTTTTAAACGGGCGGCAGAAAAAGCGACAGCAGGCGTTCCTGGTCTAGTGCAAAATTTTGCAGAAATGCTGATTGAATTTGTTGATACCCAGGTTAAAGACAGTTTTCACGGTAAAAATGAGCTAATTGCTCCTCTGGCATTGACTATCTTTTGCTGGGTGTTCCTGTGGAACTTCATGGATTTATTCCCGGTTGATATATTGCCGCTGATCGGTTCGTTGATGGGTATTGAATACCTGCGCGTTGTTCCAAGTACGGATTTAAATGCAACATTCGCGATGTCCATCTCCGTTTTTTGTTTGATTATTTTTTACAGCATCAAAATAAAAGGCCCTTGGGGCTTTGCCAAAGAGCTGATGTTTCAGCCGTTTGGCCCTTGGCTGTTACCCTTCAATCTGCTGCTCAAACTGGTCGAAGAAATTGCCAAGCCAATCTCATTGGCGCTTCGTTTATTCGGAAACCTGTATGCAGGTGAGTTGATCTTTATTTTGATTGCTTTATTGCCTTGGTATATTCAGCCGGTGTTGAGTTTTCCCTGGGCGATCTTTCATATTTTAATTATCACGCTTCAGGCATTTATATTCATGGTACTAACCATTGTGTATCTGGGTATGGCACACGAAGATCATTAAGGCTTTCGTTCCTACTCGCGCCCCTTACCGACATAATCCACATGGATGTGGTAAATGCAGATATTGCAGGAGCAAATATCTGTCCATGTAGGCAATGATTTTTTTAACTTTTTATAATTTAACTATACGTTTGGAGGTTTCATGGAAATTGCAAAATTAATTGCTGATGTACAAGGCATGACTGCTATTGCAGTGGGTCTGGTTCTAGGTATGGGCGCTTTAGGAACGGCTATAGGCTTCGGTCTGCTAGGTGGAAAATTCCTGGAAGGCGCTGCTCGTCAACCGGAAATGGTACCTATGCTGCAAGTAAAAATGTTTGTTGTTGCAGGTCTGTTAGACGCGGTAACAATGATCGGTGTTGGTTTGGCTCTGTTCTTTACTTTCGCTAACCCATTCCTGTCTGCTGTACAAGCTGCGGCAGCGGGTTAATAGGCTGTTTAACTTTACTAGCAACAAGAGGAACGCATCGTGAGTATCAATGCTACTCTGATTGGGCAAATGATTACCTTTGCACTTCTGGTATGGTTTACCATGAAGTACATCTGGCCGCCTTTATTTGACTCTTTAGAAGAACGTAAAAAGAAAATTGCTGATGGTTTGGCTGCGGCTGAAAAAGGTCAGGAACAAATGCACTTGGCAGAGAAAAAGGCCAAGGGCGTTTTAAAAGAAGCCAAAGAGCAATCTTCAGAGATTGTTAATCTAGCTCAAAAACGTGCCAATGAACTTGTTGAAGCATCAAAAGACACCGCCAAGAAAGAAGGCGAGCGTTTGCTTCAAGTGGCAAAGGCGCAAATTGAACAAGAAAAACAACAAGCTAAAGAAGGTTTGCGTAGAGAAGTGGCAGCCTTGGCTTTGCTGGCAGCAGAACAGATTTTGAGTGCGGAAATCGATAAAACCAAGCACCAGGACATCCTGAGCAAAATCTCTAATCAACTGGGTTAAGCATAATGAGCGAACTGGCAACATTGGCAAGACCTTATGCAGCAGCGGTGTTCAAGCGATCCAAAGAAACCGGCACTACTGAACAGTGGTCGAAAAGTTTGGCGTTTATATCGGCTGTCCTGAACGATAAAGAGATTTCTGTCGTAGTGGATAACCCCAAGGTAAGTAGTGAGAGGTTATCGGCGTTGATGCTCGATATTTGTCAGGGGCAAGTAGATGAAGAAGGTGCAAATTTTCTGAAATTACTGGTTCAAAACAACCGTCTAACCTTGGCGCCGACTATTGCGGAGCTATTCGAAGCCTATAAGGCGGAAAGTGAAGGTTATGTCGATGTTGAAGTAGCAACTGCTTATGCTTTCACTAAAGAAGAAAAGCAGCGTTTCACTTCAACGCTTGAAAAAACGCTAAGCAAAAAAGTCCATATGAATGTGACCGTGGATAAATCATTAATTGGTGGCGTTCTGGTACGTGCAGGCGACAGAGTGATTGACGGTTCCATTAAAGGCCAGCTTCAACAATTAGCAAAACGACTCTAAACTAGAGCGAGAAACAGAACATGCAATTAAACCCATCTGAAATAAGTGATCTGATTAAAAAGAAGATCGAAAACTTCGACCTGAGCGCCGAGGCTCATACAGAAGGTACCGTAGTCAGTGTGACTGACGGTATTGTACGAGTACATGGTCTTTCGGAAGCGATGCAAGGCGAGATGCTGGAATTTCCCGGCAATACCTTTGGCATGGCGCTTAATCTTGAAAGAGATTCCGTGGGTGTGGTGGTATTAGGTTCATACCAGCATATCTCTGAAGGCGATACCGTAAAATGTACCGGTAAAATTCTGGAAGTACCTGTTGGGGAAGCATTGCTGGGTCGTGTCGTTGATGCGCTGGGTAATCCTATCGACGGCAAAGGCGCTATTGAAACCACCGAAACTTCTCCAATTGAAAAAATCGCACCCGGCGTAATTGCCCGTCAATCGGTTGACCAACCCGTACAATTGGGTTTGAAATCTATCGATGCGATGATTCCAGTTGGCCGTGGTCAACGTGAGTTGATCATCGGCGATAGACAAACCGGCAAAACGGCTATCGCGATTGATGCGATCATCAACCAAAAAGGTACAGGCATTAAATGTATCTATGTGGCTATCGGCCAAAAACGCGCCTCGATTGCCAACGTGGTTCGCAAGCTTGAAGAACATGGCGCAATGGCACATACAATTGTTGTCTCGGCGTCGGCATCAGAATCGGCGGCGCTGCAATTTATCGCGCCTTATACCGGCTGTTCGATGGGTGAGTTTTTCAGAGATCGCGGCGAAGATGCCTTGATCATCTATGACGATTTAACCAAGCAAGCCTGGGCTTATCGTCAGATTTCCCTGTTGCTGCGTCGTCCGCCAGGCCGCGAAGCGTATCCAGGGGACGTGTTTTATTTGCATTCCCGTTTGTTGGAAAGAGCGTCACGCATTAATGCGGCTGAAGTTGAGAAACTGACCGGCGGTAAAGTAAAAGGCAAAACAGGGTCATTGACTGCATTGCCTATTATTGAAACTCAAGGCGGTGACGTATCAGCTTTCGTACCGACTAACGTAATCTCTATTACCGACGGTCAGATCTTCCTGGAAAGTAATTTATTTAACTCCGGCATACGCCCTGCGGTGAACGCAGGTTTATCGGTATCGCGTGTAGGTGGTGCGGCTCAAACCAAGATCATCAAGAAATTGGGTGGCGGTACGCGTCTTGATTTGGCGCAATATCGTGAGTTGGCGGCTTTCGCCCAGTTTGCATCCGACCTGGATGAAAACACCCGCAAGCAGATTGAACGTGGCCAGCGTGTGACTGAATTGATGAAGCAAAACCAATATTCGCCGATGTCAGTCGCGCAAATGGCGGTTTCCTTGTTTGCCGCCAATGAAGGCTTCCTTGATAATATAGAAGTTAACAAGGTACTTGATTTTGAGGCTGCCTTACAGTCATACATGACGTCAGAGCATTCTGAATTAATGAACAACATTAATGCAACTGGCGATTTTAGCGATGATATAAGAAAGGGTATGCTGTCAGCTATCCAGACTTTCGTCAAAACTCATAGCTGGTAAAAGGGTCTTAAGATGGCTGTTGGCAAAGAAATACGCAGCAAGATCGGGAGTATTAAAAATACTCAGAAGATCACCCGGGCCATGGAAATGGTTGCCGCGAGTAAAATGCGTAAAACAAAAGACCGAATGTTGGCAACGCGCCCCTACTCGAAAAAAATCGGCCAGATCATCAAGCATCTGGCTCATGCAAACCCAGAGTATAAACATCCTTTTCTCCTTGAACGCGAGGTTAAGCGGGTTGGTATCATTGTGGTTAGCTCCGACCGGGGTTTGTGCGGCGGCCTGAATTCAAATTTATTCAGGAAAACGCTGAGCCAAATGATGCAATGGGACAAAGCCAATATTGAAGTGGATATTTGCACGATAGGTACCAAGGCTTTTGGTTTTTTTGGCAACCTGAAAGCGAATCTGGTTGGTCAGGTTTCTAAATTGGGCGATACGCCGCACCAGCATGACATTATCGGCATCATTAAAATCATGCTGGATGCTTATGCGCAAGGTCGGATTGATGAATTGCATGTGGTAAGCAATGAATTCGTTAATACCATGACCCAAAAGCCTACTATCGAAAAGTTATTGCCTGTCGTAGCCGGTGAGCTTGAGGAAAGTCTAAACGGTCATTGGGATTATATTTATGAACCTGATGCCAAAGAAGTTTTGGACCATTTGCTAACCCGATATATCGAATCCATCGTCTATCAGGGACTGGTTGAAAATAACGCCTGCGAACAAGCTGCCAGAATGGTGGCGATGAAGAGTGCTTCGGATAATGCCGGGAATATAATCAGCGAATTACAGCTGGTCTACAACAAAGCCCGACAAGCCGCTATCACCCAGGAAATTTCAGAAATTGTTGCCGGTGCCGCAGCCGTTTAAGGCTCTCCTGAGCTAGTCGAAGGACCCAAGTTAAAATGACACAACACAAGAGGACAACTCAATGAGTTCGGGTAAAATCGTTCAGATTATCGGCGCGGTCGTTGACGTGGAGTTTTCACGTTCAGACCTGCCCAAAGTATATGATGCCTTAAATGTACAAGGCAAAGGCTTGGTGCTGGAAGTTCAGCAGCAATTAGGTGATGGTGTCGTCAGAACTATTGCGATGGGTACTACCGATGGTTTAAGCCGAGGCTTGGAAGTCAGTAATACCAACGCGCCTATTGCAGTGCCGGTTGGACAGGAAACCCTGGGCCGGATTATGAATGTTCTGGGCGAGCCTATCGACGAAAAAGGCCCAATCGGCGAAAAAGTTAAATGGGGCATCCACCGTGAAGCGCCAAGTTATGCTGAACAGGCTGCGGCAACCGAGTTACTGGAAACCGGTATCAAGGTTATCGATTTAGTCTGCCCGTTTACCAAGGGTGGTAAAGTCGGATTGTTCGGTGGTGCCGGTGTTGGCAAGACCGTTAACATGATGGAATTGATCCGTAACATCGCGATTGAGCACAGTGGTTACTCGGTGTTTGCCGGCGTGGGTGAGCGTACTCGTGAAGGGAACGACTTCTATCACGAAATGACTGATTCAAACGTAATCGACAAAGTATCGCTGGTTTACGGCCAGATGAACGAGCCGCCAGGAAACAGATTGCGCGTTGCATTGACCGGATTGACCATGGCGGAATATTTCCGTGATGAAGGCCGCGACGTACTATTCTTTGTTGATAACATCTATCGCTATACATTAGCGGGTACCGAAGTATCGGCGCTGTTAGGCCGTATGCCTTCAGCGGTGGGTTATCAGCCTACACTGGCTGAAGAAATGGGGGTATTGCAAGAGCGTATTACTTCAACCAAGACCGGTTCTATTACCTCTATCCAGGCGGTTTATGTGCCTGCGGATGACTTGACCGATCCTTCGCCTGCAACCACGTTTGCGCATTTGGATGCGACCGTTGTACTGTCACGTCAAATTGCCGAATTGGGTATTTATCCTGCGATTGATCCTCTGGATTCCACTAGCCGTCAGCTTGATCCATTGGTTATCGGACAAGAGCATTATGACGTGGCTCGTAAAGTTCAGGGTATCCTGCAACGCTATAAAGAATTGCGCGATATTATCGCGATCCTGGGTATGGATGAATTATCTGAAGAAGATAAATTGACTGTATCAAGAGCGCGTAAAATGCAACGGTTCCTGTCACAACCTTTCTTCGTTGCCGAGGTATTTACCGGTTCTCCCGGTAAGTATGTGTCACTGAAAGATACTATTGCCGGATTTAAAGGCATTATCGACGGTGAATACGACGCGATTCCTGAGCAGGCTTTTTATATGGTAGGTACCATAGACGAAGCGCTTGAGAAAGCAAAAGGCATGAAATAAGTTATAAAATTGCTAGGTAATAAAAATGACCATGACCGTACATGTAGACATCGTTAGTGCAGAAAAGGAAATATTTTCCGGATTAGCGGAAATGGTATTTGCTCCTGCCGAACTTGGCGAAGTGGGCATTTCTCCTCGGCATGCACCATTAATATCCAGACTTAAGGCCGGTGAAGTTCGGGTGAAAGTCAACGACAAGGAAACTTATCAGTTCTATGTGTCAGGAGGTATGCTGGAGATACAACCGCATATGATTACCATTCTGGCTGACACGGCTATCAGAGCGAAAGATATTGATGAGGCAGCCGCAATAGAAGCCAAGGCCAGAGCTGAAGAAGCATTGGCCGACAAGTCGGGCAAGATTGATTTTGCAACGGCTCAGGTGCAATTGCAGGAAGCTGTTATGCAATTAAGAACATTGGATAGATTTAGAAAACGCGGCGGGTAGTTGGGATATTGCATGGCAAAGCTTTTGCTCTTGCTCATGTCCCTCGCCTACGTCCTGTAGGCGAAGCTCCTCCCTTTTTAAAAAGCCCGGTAACGTATTCATGCGCTATCGGGCTTTTTTGGTTTAACGGAATATCAAAATGAACATAAAAACCATTATTCTGGCTGCGGGTAAAGGAACGCGTATGCGTTCGGAGCTACCCAAAATTTTACATAAAATTGCCAATAGACCTTTATTGCAGCATGTTTACGACACCGCCAAGCAATTGGAAAACAATACTATCAAGATTGTTGTAGGCCATGGTGCAAACCAGGTTACAGACGCTTTAAAAAACCTGGATGCCGACTGGGTAGAGCAAAAGCAGCAATTAGGCACGGGCCACGCTGTGCAGCAAGTGAGCGATCAAATTGCCGATTCCGATAATGTGCTGATACTGTATGGCGATGTACCCTTGTTGAAATTGGCAACCGTCAGACTGCTGATCAACAATGTAAACGACCAGTCTCTGGCTTTACTCACCGTCAATCTTGTCAATCCGGCCGGCTATGGCAGAATAGTCCGCAATGCTGCCGGACAGGTTACAAAAATTGTCGAAGAAAAAGACGCGACATTGGGTGAAAAGCAGATCAACGAAGTCAATACCGGCATCATGGCGGTGCAAGGCAAGCAATTAAAAAAATGGCTGAGCCAGTTAAATAATAGTAACGTCCAGAGCGAATATTATTTGACTGATGTGATTGAAATGGCCGTTGCCGATCAAGTCAATATCGTTACCAGCCAGCCTGAAACCGAGGATGAAGTATTGGGTGTTAATAATCGCATACAGCTCAGTCACTTGGAACGCGTCTACCAACAAGAGCAAGCCAATAGTTTGATGGAGCAGGGGGTCACCTTAAAAGACCCGATGCGCTTTGATCAAAGAGGTTCGATAGAGAGCTTGGGGCAAGACATAGAAATCGATATTAATGTGATCTTGGAGGGAAAAAACAGCATCGGCAGCAATGTCAAAATCGGCGCCAACACCCAGATAAAAAATTCCATTATCGGCGACTCTGTGGAAATCCTGGCAAACTGCGTCATAGAAGATGCGGTTATCGGGCAAGGCAGTAGAATCGGCCCTTATGCCAGACTAAGGCCAGAGAGTGTTTTGGCTGAAGATGTTCATATCGGTAATTTTGTAGAGATAAAGAAATCATCGGTAGCCACAGGCAGCAAGATAAATCATTTAAGCTATATCGGCGATACGACGGTGGGTAGTAAAGTCAACATCGGTGCAGGAACCATTACCTGTAATTATGATGGCGTTAACAAGTTCAGAACCGTTATTGAAGACGGCGCTTTTATAGGCTCAGATACCCAGTTGGTCGCTCCGGTTACTATAGGCAAAAACGCCACGATAGGCGCAGGATCAACCATTACCAAAGACAGCCCTGAGAATCAGTTGACCTTAAGCAGGGCCAAACAGATGTCCCTTGCAGGATGGCAACGACCCGTTAAGCACGACTCCACGGATGGAGGAGGTAGAGCAACGCAGGAGCAGTTGCCGAGTGTCATGTCGGGAACAATTACCGAGGAGAAATAATATGTGTGGAATTGTAGGCGGTATCGCGCAACGAAATGTAGTGCCTATTTTATTGGAAGGCCTCAAGCGGCTGGAATATCGCGGTTATGATTCGGCAGGCCTCGCGGTTATAAACAATCAGCAAATCTACCGGAAACGTGAGCTGGGCAAAGTAAAGGGACTTGAAGCACTGCTGGAAGCCGATCCTATCTCAGGCAATATTGGAATAGCACATACCCGATGGGCGACTCACGGTAAACCCAGTACAGCTAATGCGCATCCGCATATTTGCCGGAATAAGGTTGCCGTAGTCCATAACGGCATCATTGAAAACCATGAGCATTTAAGAGAAGTGCAGCTGAAGCAGGGCTACGAGTTCACTTCAGAAACCGATACCGAAGTTATCGTGCATGAAATCCATCACGCTATGGAATCTACCGACGGGTTGCTGAGCGCCGTTAAACAGGCCGTCAAAAAACTGGATGGCGCCTATGCGCTGGGGATAATGAGCATTGATAGTCCCGATACCCTGATAGCATGCAGAAAAGGCAGTCCGCTGGTTATCGGTGTCGGGATAGGCGAATATTTTATCGCCTCCGATGTGGCGGCATTACTCCCGGTTACGCAACGCTTTATATTTCTGGAAGACGGCGATATAGCGGCGATCGCCATAGACGGGCTGGTTATTTATGACCGGCACGATCAGGCGGTCAGTCGTCCGATCATAGAAAGCCAGTTGAGCGCGGATGCCGTCGATAAAGGCGACTATCGTCATTACATGCTGAAAGAAATTTACGAACAGCCCTTTGCTATTTCGCAAGCCCTGGAAGGCCGGTTCATCAACAATCGCCTGCAGGAAAACGCATTCGGGCATAACGCCGCCGAAGTGTTCGATAACATAAAAGCCATCCAGATTTTAGCCTGCGGCACCAGCTATCATGCCGGGTTGGTGGCACGCTACTGGTTTGAAGAACTGGCCCGCGTCCCCTGCAATATCGAAGTAGCCAGTGAATTTCGCTACCGAAGTCCAGTATTAGCGCCGGATACCCTGATTGTCACCATATCGCAATCCGGCGAAACCGCCGACACACTGGCAGCATTGCTGGAAGCCAAGAAACTGGGTGCAAAATATTCATTAGCCATCTGCAATGTACCTGAAAGTTCGCTGGTCAGAGAATCGGATCTGGTATTAATGACCCGCGCGGGCCCTGAAATTGGCGTCGCATCGACCAAAGCATTCACCACGCAACTGGCAACATTAATGCTGTTGGTTATTGCGATCGGCAGACGCTTTCACTTGACCGAAATGGTAGAGCAAAAGATCACCTCGGAACTCTTCAGCTTGCCGGGAAAAATTGAACAAGTATTGCAGCTGGATGATAAAATTAAAGTCTTGGCCGAGCAATTTGCCGAAAAACAGCATGCCTTGTTTCTAGGGAGGGGCACCCATTATCCGATAGCCATGGAAGGCGCGTTAAAATTAAAGGAAATTTCCTATATTCATGCCGAGGCTTACCCGGCAGGCGAGTTAAAACACGGCCCCTTGGCATTAATCGATGCCGACATGCCGGTTGTGACCGTCGCGCCGAACAATAGCCTGTTGGAAAAACTCAAATCCAATATACAGGAAGTCAGCGCAAGAGGCGGTCAATTGATTGTTTTTATGGATGAAACATTGGCATCGGCGAATGATGAAAATGTACGGATCGTAAAAGTACCTCAAGTCGGCAATGAGATTTCGCCGATTGTGTACACCATCCCATTGCAACTGTTGGCTTATCATGTCGCGGTGTTAAAGGGTACGGATGTTGATCAACCCAGGAATCTTGCGAAGTCGGTTACGGTGGAATAGAAAATGGCAAAATTATCATTGCAAGTGTGGGAGAGTAATAAAGTTACATACTAAGTATTAAAGTATCATACCGGGTAATAAAGTTGCATACTGGATCAGACGCGCAGAACTCGGTGCATTGTGTGAAACTTCAAATTATTTGCGACCGTATCATGGTATTTGCAAAAAGGCCCGGGTGACAAGCCCCCGAGTGCATATGCCGATACAAACCAGGCCATCGATTCCGATACGATTACGCCAATAGTGAATGTCGGCTTTTGGGAGTGGCGAACTGGCGCTATCGACCCATAACTGCCGGTCGGCTATGATTTTACGCTTCCCTAAACCGGACAGTCATGACTTGCTGCAAACGCCCCATTCCAATTGTTAATGCAATTTAGAAATGTCCTCTATGCTGCAAAGTAGAAATGTCCTCTGTATTATGTTTTCTTTTTTCCCAGCGCCCAATTTTGCTCAGAAGTTGAATCCGCTATTTCATATTTTCAGAATAAGCATGCAACTGATCAGGAGGCATGCGCGTTTTTTATCCATTTCTAATTATGGTGGTACTGACTTCGCCCAGGTGTTGCCTTGAGGGAGCACCTGTACTGCGTTTTTCATCATGTTTATCCTGCTTTTCCTTGATGAAATTTAGGACTGCCCCTAATCGTTTATTGCTAACAATTTCTCCTTGATCGACTTTTTTAATTTTGTCGAAAATACGATAGGGGAGTTCTCGGTTATTACATTTGATTTTTATTGTGCCATCGAAGTATTCAAAAACGTTCACTTTATTCCGAGCCAGACTTCTGTTATCAACTGAATCTTCAATCAAATAGAGCGCCTTGTCATATTGCAGAGTCAGATTTTTAGACAAGGTTCTATTTTCCTGCCATGAAAAAATCTCATTTAAATCCTCATGAGGCAATATTTCACGATGCATATTTTTGGAATCAATTGATTCTACTCCAAACTTTTTATTAAATTTATCCATAAATTCTGGCAAAAAATTATTTCCTTGTTCCGCATTTGAAATATTCATAAGCCGCATTTCTTTAATTAAACGATCTTGCAGAGTCCTGTTAACACGTTCAACACGGCCTTTAGCCTGAGGCGTATTGGCACAAATAATATCAATGTTCAATTCGGATAAAGCTCTTCCAAATTGGGTGACGCCATCACCGCCTAATTCGCCGGTTCTATTAATACGAAATACGCAGTGTTTATCACTATAAAACGCAACGGGCTTGCCATGTTTCTCTAAATACCGGCGAGTGGAATCAAAATAAGTGAATGTTGATTCTGATTTTACAAATTGGCATTCCATGAGCTTCCCAGTTGCATCATCAATATAAACAAGAAGTGTGCATTTAGGCCCTCTGCCTTCAAACCAGTCGTGTGGCGAGCCATCAATCTGTATGAGCTCACCAAAGCATTCACGTCTATTTCGAGGCTGATAAGCACGTTTTAATCGACAATTTTTGGGTATCCATAATTCCGCATTAATCATCCATTTTCGTAATGTTTCCCGAGAAATAGTGAGTCCATGGTTTTCGCTTAATTTTTCACAGGCAAAAGTTGGTTTGAAATCAACGTAGTATTGTTTGACATAAGTTATGGCTAATTCTTTAACCGAATCTGGATACTTGTGATTACTTGGATTGCCGCGTTTCTTGCTGACAACACCTATGGCTCCATCAGCTTTATATGCTTTTCTTAACCGCCTGATCTGTCGAATGCTTAAGCCTAATTGCTTGGCAGCTTCATGTTCGATCAGCCGCTTATCAATCAATTTTTGTAGAATTTCTATGCGATGTAATTCTTTGTTGCTCATAGTAATGATGTCCTGCATAGCTATCGTTATCCATAGTAAATTTACAAAAAAACTGTAAATTTACACCAGAGAGGACATTTCTACTTTGCTAAAATAGGACATTACTATATTGCGTTTACAGGAGCCATTCGCGTAAGTGTGGTTATGTTAAATCATGAACAATCACCTGCGGACTTTCAAATGGGACGAAGATTTTCGGAAGTCTTTCAATCAATGCGCCCATTTGAGACCGCAAGATCTGATCCTGGTAATGCACTATTTCCCAGTTGGGCCAACACATTTAAGGGAACCTCTAATAATTGCTTTTTTCATGACATTTACAAATGTAAGTTATTGACATTAATAAACACCAATCTTTCAAAATTTTATTATTAGAGGCTCCTTTAATTCAAAAGGCGTGAGGTCTGGAAAAATTCAGATTTTCGGAGGAAGTCGAATGATCCCAGGCGGCTTCATCCATATTCAGGCCCATAAACCGGCAAAATAGTAGGTTAAAGTCGAGCTAATCATTCAATTGCCATTCACTTATGGCCCAAAAATTGAAAAAATAAAGGGCTCGATGACAGAAATTCTACTCCATGTACTCCTCGGGTTTCATCTGACGAGTGATACGCTTTTTTGCCAGTTCCATCAGTTCCTTGATGTCAAGAGGTTGGACTCGCACCTTGCCGTCGGCGCTCACCGTGGTAAGCCGGGTTCCGTCAGCGCTGAAGTGTAAATCATTAACCTCGTGGCTGTGCGTCAATTTCGACAGTTCTTTTCCGGTGCTTGCATCCCAGATACGTGCCGTGCGATCCCAGCTGGCCGTTGCAAGGCGCTGTCCATCTGTGCTGAATACGACTTTCTCGACGATGCTTGAATGCCCTTTAAGGATGAGCGGAGGATGTTCTGGCGACTCTATATCCCAGATTTTCGCCGTATTGTCCATACTGACGACCATCCGAGTGCCTTCCGGGCTGAATTTGGCATCACTCATAATCATGTTCTGGTGTTGTTCCAGCAGGCGAGGAGGGCTATCTGGCGACTTGAGATCCCATAACCGCGCCGAGCCGTCCATACTGGCTGTAATCAAGTACTTGCCATTAGGGTGGAATGTCATGCTAGATATTCGGTCTGTATGGCCTTTTAGTTCGCGGGACTGGCTGCTGGCAATATCCCAAATCTTCACAACACCAGCCCCATCGCTGGTGGCGATCTTGGTATCATCAGAGTTGAACGCTACTGCGCCTATGTCGGCGAACTCATGGGGCATTTCAAGCATGTTTTCCCCGGTCTCGGTGTCCCAGAGGATCGCCTCGCCATTAATATCAGCAGTGACAAGTCGATTGCCTTCGTGGTTGAATTTGATATTCTGGATTTTGCCAGTGTGGCTTAGCTGATCTGTTAGAACTGGCAAATTGCGTATTTTCTTGCCAGTTTCACCATCCCATAGAGTGACCAAGCCGTCCTTGTTGCCAGTGGCAAAGCGATCGCCACGTCGGTTCAGTGCAATGAATGTTATGTTATCGACATGTCCGTTGAGTATCACATCGCCTGATTCAGCGTTCCAGATAATTGACTTTCCGTCGATGTCGGCGGTGGCGCATCGCCGTCCGTCTTCGCTAAAAGCCATGATGTTAGTCACTTGAGTGTAACCGGACACATCCCAGATACGCGCCGTGCCATCCCTGCTTGCAGTCGCAACAAACAGCCCATCTGGACTGAAGGAGACACTTTCGACAGGGCTAGAAGAGCCCCTGATTGTGAATAGATCACGACCGGACTCTACATCATAGATCTTTACCGTAGTGTCGCCGCTGGCGGTGGCGATGCGATTTCCATCGGGACTGAAAGCCAGACCGAGGACACTATTGGTATGGCCAGACAGGCGTCTTCGCTGATCTCCCGTCCGTGCATCCCAAATCCGAGCCGTATAGTCCAAACTGCCTGTAGCGATGGCCTCGCCGTCGGGACTGAATCGAACTCTCACAATTTCGTCGTCATGGTTCTGCTCGAATTGACGCTTGCCCGAAACCACGTCCCAGACTGACAGAGTGCCATAGCTGTCTGTGGTCGCCAGGTATTTTCCGTTGGGGCTGAAACTTATGTCAGTCAGGTATGGGAGTTTTTGCCCGTCAAGTTTTCCGTATGGCTCGTTGGCGTCAATATCCCTAATTCTCAGCGAGCCACTTGGACCCGAAGTCGCAGTGGCAAGCCATTTTCCGTCGTCGCTCAAAGTGACAGCGGTGACCTCGGCTTCACGCTGCAATTTGAACGACTCCTTGCCTGAGGCTGTGTCCCACACCCTGGCCGTCTTATCCGCACCTCCGGTAGCCAGCCGGTCAACCCCTGCAGCAAAATCCATAGCGAGAATATAGCCCTTGTGCCCTACCAGCTCATGGACGTTGGCATGAGTATTGGTATCCCAGAGAGTCACCTTGTCTTTTTCGGTTATACCGGCCAGGAACTTTCCGTCGTGGTTATACTCCACAATCGGCAAATCGGCAGAGATGGGCAGGCTCCAGCGAACGCGTGAGGCCTGGATGGCGCGGCCCAAGATGTCAGCGGCCTCAAGGATGATCTGTCCATTTTGGGGCGAGGCTTCCTGCGCGACGCGATAAGCCTGAATTAGACTGCGCTCCGGGTCTATGTCCAAGTCATTGATCGCAGCAACCAATTCATGACGCTGCAATGCAATCTTGCGCTGTACCCAAGCATAACTTGCAAAACTTATGGAGGCGATGGAGGCGATGGAGGCGACGAGCAATGCGACTCCGACCTTAAGACGTAGTCGAGCTGAACGGGCATTTTCCTCCGTTCGCTTGCGTTGCATATCCGCCAGCGCCAGAGCCTGCTCCAGTTCGCGTCGCTGGGCGGTTTCCTTTTCCTTCCTGGCCTTCTGGATGGCTTGACGGCTAACCTGGATATAGTTCTGCAGGTCGATGCTACCGCCTAGATCTTTTAGTCTCGGGTCGTCCAACCAGCGATCAACCTCGCGCAACTCGACTTCGTCGAGCATGGCTCCGGGGCCACGTCCCCGGCTGATCCACTCGGCTGCCTTCTGCTCCAGGAACAGAATGGCCCGTTCGACATCTTCCCGTCCGGCAAACCATGCTTTATTGGATGTCAAAATAGGTTCGATGAAACGATCATGGGTTAATTCGTACCATGAAGCACCCGAGCGGTATTCCGCCCGAATCAAATGCTGTTTGGCGAGCCATTCAACCATTTCATTAGGGATGCCTCCTGTGGTTTCCCGACCCTTGAATACCGTGCCTCGTGTGCCGATCGGGGTGACTAGCGTCTCGCTGAACCACTTGCGCAATCGGTATTCCGACACTCTTTTGGTCTCGGCCGCGCCTTGAATGAGTTCCTCATAAAAATCCGCAAGAGATCGGTCCACATCCAGAGCCTTGATATCTTCCCGGCTAATGACTTTAGTCCCGGTGTCCAAATTGGACCAAAGTTTTCTGCAAACGACTTGCAGTTGCACAGGTTCCACGTACAAACCTTCCACCCACCCTTCATGCGCCAGAGACGGGGTCCTAATCCGGGAAAGATCCAGCACGAGCCGTTCGGCCGCTCCTTCTTCGAATCCTATGTCCGTGCCAACCAATGGCTTATTAATAGCTTCCAATGCCTGCTCCCGTTTCAAACACTCCAGGCGGAATCGGATCTTCAATCCTTCCGGCAGCAGCCGAGTGAAGGGATCGAGCTGTGCGAGAAAGTCTTCCCGGATTATCAGTACAACCCGGAGCAGGGGATCTTCATCCAAGGTTTTGGCGATCTGTTGGAAAAATCCTTCCCGTTGTTCCAGGCAACGAGGGGGAACAATACCGAATAGTTCTTCAAATTGATCGATAACGAGCGCCCGAGCGACGTCACGTCCCTCTTCCTTGTCGTAGTTTCGCTGACATTCTTCTCTTAGAAACTCCGCCAACGTCATTTTCAGGAATTTTTGTGGGTTAGTTTTCGGGGCAATACTCCGTAAAACGTTAAAGACAAAAATATTATCGATCTGTTCGGGATTGAGTCCATCGGGAAGTATCCCCTGCACACGCGAGGTTGGCATGACTTCGAACTTGTACTCACATTCCAGGACAGGGATTATCTGAGCATTGAACAGGGAAGTCTTTCCTGCACCGGACTGGGCGTAAACCAAGACCACCGGATGTCCCAAGATATAAGCTACGATCTCCTCGGTCTCCCAGTCGCGCCCGGCAAACTTAGCTTTATCAGATGGCGTGCGCTCAAATGGGCGGGGGCCAACATAAGGATTGGTAGAAAAATCATCCACGGCGGTCATCCTCCCATCTACGGCGCAACTCCTGGGTAAAGTCCTTCACGTCACCCCAATAGACGCAAACTTTAATTTGTTGAATTTGGGATAAATATTTCTCTAAATAAGCTTGAGCCCTTTCTTTGCCCGCTTCAGACGAATCGGCCAGCGAAGAAGGTGGCAATTGAACGGCCACACTTTTCATCCCGAGACTGGCAGGTAATATCCCTCTGATTCCTCGAAAAAGCACGCGGAAGTTCCAGTCGGCCAAACTATAGCCGACAAAAAGCAGAGACGTACTGGCAAAAGCCGTTTTGATAAGGGCCGGCAGTAAAGGCTGCCCATTAGACAGCTTGTCATTAGACAGCTTGACAAGGAAATCAAGATAATCGTCTTCAGTAAGCACCATCGATTGTGGGACATCGACATGCCCATGGAGATGGTAAACCAGTGGACATCCAGCAGTTGGTTTGTAACCGGGGATAATTACGGATGGCTCTTCGGCGAGTTCTTCGAATTCGTTCCAGCGGCAAAGCTCACGTTTGGGATCCCGGTCACGACTCTTTAGTGCTTCGAATAGAAAACTGTCGTAGTTTGTGGTGATATAGAGAGGAAGATCAAGATCGGCAAGGAGTCCGTGGGCCTCATTGAGAGCCCTGAAATCAGGTGGCTTCACACCTTGAAACTGTCGCTGGATTTCTTCTTTTGGATACATGCCATCTCGATCAATACTGAGAAACTGAGCTACCCTCGATAGGTCTCCAGAATCTTGCAGCGGGTAGCGATACTTGTTTGCCCACTGACTGGCGATATCTCCTGCCAATGGTAGCGTTCCAAAGCATGCTCCGGCACCCACAAAGGGGGTGCATTTCTTGCTCTTGATTCGTTGCAGGGTTGTCCCAATCTTTTTCTTCAAGCTTTGCTGGCATTAATGTCCCCTTCTGCAGAGTTAGCAGGAATTATTTACAAAAATGCAGTTCACGCTGCCATAATGATAGGCTTGCAAATATTGACTTAATAGCTGTTAGTTTCTCGACCGTGCTAAGTTGTTGCAACTGCTTTTAGTATCGCGTAAGCAACTTCGTTATGGCAGATATCCGAGTGGCCTTCTATTATCGCGTCAGCGTTCAAATTGTGAAGCTTGCCCGGTTCAAACTGATAAGAGCCACCAATAGGAAGAAGCGTTCCATCGCTGGCTTCAGGCGTTTTCTGAGCGCCGTTGCGGCCAATCCCCCCGAACGGATCATTTTTATCGCCAAGGCCTGAGGCATTCTGGCCAGCGATCAAAGATGCCAACGGGTAGGCAAGGCCTACTGCCTTATCATTTTGGGTGCAGGTAATCACAATGGGGCCGGCCACCCTGTTTTCTGAGACGACCTTGCGGAAGAACCCGTCATGGCTTCCATCAAATTTTGGCGCAAAGCCGTTATGTGAAAAGGCCGCTTGAAGTAATGTCATCGAATTCACCTTGAGCGATTGCTGATTATCCGGTCCGAGGGCTGCCGCAGTGACAAGCCGCCCGCCAAAGCTGTGACCTATCAGATGAAGCTTCATCCCATTGGTTTGGGCTTGAATCTTTCGGATCAAGGGATTCACTCCCGATTGGCCGACAATACCTGCCCGCTCTTTCATCTGGTAATAAGTGGTAAAATTAAGCAAATTGCGTGCGGCTGAATTGATTCCGCTGAAGAAGCTTCCGAGCCCGGCCGCTCCCCCAGACGGAACGTGCGGACCACCTCTAGGAGACCCAATGGATGCTGCACCGCCTGCGGGCTTTGCGTGTGCCGGCGGCGCGAACGCAGGTTTGCTCAGACGGTTCATCACCTCTGCGCCGTCGAGGGTAAAGAAGCGGTCTGAAGCATCTTCTGGATGTTCTGCTCCTCTTTGGGGAAGCGAGCGTATGAGGTCGGCGAACTCACGCTGTGCGTTCCTACTGTTTTCCAGCTGTGGCACAAGCTGTTTGGCTTTATCAATAGTGGCATCCGCGTCCGCTTTGTCAAAGACACCTTTGAGGTTATCAAGCTGTTTTTGAATGAACTCTACAGTCACGGCAGAGTTGATGCCGGCGGCCCCGCTTGGAATCAAATCCTCTTCAGCGAACTTTTTTGACGGCCAGAGGACGCCGAGGACTGCGAATTTGCGTGAACCGAGATTAGGGACATCTCCTGCGTCCAGTACTTTGTCGACACAGTCGAACAAGTTCTTGTAAAGCTTGCGGGCATCCGCCATATCATTGTTCCAGCCGTGGGAAACGATGAGCAGATCAGTGAATGAGCCAGTAGAGATAGAATTCAGCGCTTGATTCACTTCATTCTCATCCGCCGCATCCCCTTGCTTATTAAACTGCACTTCGAAATACGGAAACGGAAAGCCAGGTATATTACTCATAGTGTTCTCCAAAAGTTACACAGACTGGATGGCGCGCATCAGGTCAACCAACCCATGTCCCTGGAAGTACTGGTCGCGTTTCAGGTCTGTTGCTGTTGATAAGAATATGTTCTTTACTTCCTCTGGCTGGCCGATGAATTCGCGGCGCACCGAAAGAAACGCTGCAACCACTCCAGAAACGTGCGGGGCGGCCATACTGGTGCCGCTATCTTCTATGTATCTGCCGATGCGTTTAGATTTTTCGTCGGTAGGTATTGCAGGTTCTGCTGATGCATCGGATGAAACTTTAGAATCGCTTGCGGCTATAGCTTCATTGTTTTCCATAACGGTGCGTCCCCCTGAAGCACAGGAGATGATCTTTTCGCCAGGCGCGACGATGTCCGGTTTGATTCTGCCGTCGCCGGTTGGACCTTTTGAGGAAAAGTAGGAGACGCCATAAATATGCGGACTATCTCGATGAGTTGACCCAACAGTGATTGCCAGCTCTGCGTTACCAGGGTCATTAATAGTTAGGCCCAGACCGGCCGTGACAGCGCCCTTGAAAGCATCTTGTACGTAGCCGTAGCCAGTATTTCCGGCGGCGACAACGACAACGACGCCGGATTTGACGAGCCGATTGACCTCCACGCAGAGAGGGCTCTGTCCACAGGCAAACCATTCCGGTTCAAAGTCATATCCGACGCTCATGTTTACCCCGTGAATGCGAATGCGGCGACCTTCCCCATTAATCTCTTGAATCGCTTCGAGGGCGGCAATGAGATTGCTCGCCTCGCCTTGGCCATTATCATCGAGAACCTTCATGCTAATCAGCTTGCATCTGGGAGCCATGCCTGAGATCGTTTTTTCTTTTTTCGTGATAGTCTTGATTTCACCGGTTTCGTCGCGGTAGCGGGTCTCGGTGGTGATCTCTCCGTCTTTTTCCGTCATCTCGCCCGCGATAATCCCAGCAACGTGCGTACCGTGCTTGAATGCATCTACAAGAGGTTCTCCGATCTCGTTGAGCACGGTGAAATCGCGGTGCATGAGGGGGTTTTCTATTTCCAGATTGTGGTGCTTTGAGAAGTGCGGGTGATGCTTATCTATACCTGAATCCAAAACGGCCCAAACGATGTCTTCGCCCCAAGCGCCAAACGAATTATGGGCCGCATTAGCCTTGACGGTGCTAATCGTCTTTAAGACAAGTGCTTTGATGGGAAAGTCAGGCCAGATACGGTAAATTGCCCCTCGGTGTGCCTGAGTCGTTGATGCTGTCTCAGGGGGCGTGTCAGTATTTAACTTATCAGACATGTCCGCCTCCGCCCCGTCATTCTTCTGGTCAGGAATTTTATCGAGGTCGACAAGTTCTTGAATTACACCAGCCGATAAAGTGGCAAAGAGATACTGCTGGCTTAACTTGCTCTTTTCTTCATTAATGCCCTGTTTTCGCGGGTCAATATTATGTTTGTTGATGATTTGTTCAACCATACTCCGCACACAATCGCGCGCTTCGCTTCGACCGTGGTAGTATTCAAGATTGGCGTCAATGATAACCTTGTATAAGACCGGTTCGCGATCCGGGTTCTTCTTAATCTCTTTTACTTCGTCTTCGAACTTATTGAGAAGGGGGATAGCGATGACCGTTCTATCCAGCACTTCAGGCGTAAATGGCTTCTTTTTCGGATCGGTCTGTTTTTTTTTCGTCTTTGGGAGCTTCAACTTCACATGCGGACCTAATCCATAGTCTGTCTCCGTGGGTTTCAGCTCCGCTTTACCGGCCGATTTGCGTGTGGATTTACGCGAGGACTTATCTGAAGATTTCTCTACTGCCATGACTATTCCCCCTTTGCTAACTATTTTTTGTTTCTAGTTGCATGTCATTCAGACTGCCTAATAGGAACAGGAAGAAACCTCACGACTCCACCCTCCCACACTACTTAGTATGTGGTCAAGTACACGGCGATTCGATGCTTCTTACCTTCCGCTCAGCTAAATCAGGCCGCACTTTCGTGCAAATGTCTTCGCTGGCAATACCCGTAATAACGCTGAGATTTCGATTCGCCACCCGCCAAGTGGACTTCTGCCTGGTGTTCCAAACTTTTCGCACTAAAACCACACTCTTCATCGACGATACGCTGTATCAAATAAGACACAATACGTATTAACACGTAAATATTTACTAACTCTAAAAGTGGGCGGCTTTTATATGCATGAAAACAATTCGTAAAGTTTACCGACCTTCACTGACTGTCCGGTTTTGGCACACAGATGAACTCCATGTCGCAAAATTGCTTGCCGTAAAGCGGGCAGTCGTGATCGGCAGAAATTGGCCGACTGCTGCTATTCACGGCGGTCAGTATTACTCATATTCCGTATGATACTTTATTACTAATGATTTCTTGGTTGATGCCAATTTTCCACGATTTAGTATGATACTTGAATTTCCGGTTGTTAATTTTTTCACCGGCAAAATACGGCCTCCAGCGTGTTTCATACTAAGTATTAAAGTATTATACTGAGCAATGAAGTTGCATACTGAAGCCGCCCTGACTAAACTCAATTTATGAGCAACGGTTTGGCGGCTTTTTTATGGCACTGAAGAAATACGGCAACTCAGAAACAAAAAACCAAAAGTGGATACGTGAAGGCCGTGGAGCTGGATCCGGTAGTTCATATAAGCCTTGGCTGACCGTTAGAGATGTTCCATCGGAAGGCCGTTCACATCGTATTTTTGGGCACAAATCTCAGCGAACCCATCACCTTCTTTCCGACCTTGAATTAGCTGTTTTCCTGTTACTTGAGTGGCATGTCGATACTCTCGATATACGGGAACAGTTCCCTTTGCGCTTAGAGGATACCAAAGCACTAGCTGACGAGGCAGGGATCGATCATCCAAGTATCCAGGGTGTGCTCCAGATCATGAGCTCCGATTTTTTGGTCAACGCCAGTGATTCGTTTAGGCCAAAGTTTGTCCTGCAAGCCAAGTATGCAGAGGCATTACAAAATCCCCGCACAATCGAAAAATTAGAGCTCGAACGCCGTTATTGGTTACAGAAGGATGTGCGGTGGATGCTGGTAACCGAACAGGACATTCCGAAAGTCGTTTTCCAGAACATTAATTGGCTATACCCGGCTAAGAGAGATGAACTGGATAACGACACGATGCATGAACGAGTGGCGATTTATGCTCATCATTTCCAGCAAGCCCCAGAGAAAACAATTATTGAAGTCGCCAAGCGGCTCGATGCTGCCTATAGTCTGCCAGAAGGGCAGTCTTTGCTGGAAATAAGACAATTATTGGCCAGACGCTGCTTCTTGTTCGATATTCTGATACCCAGTATTAAATTAAAGGCCGGTGAACTGCAGGCTGAAAACATGACCACTCTGTCGGAGGCGCTACGTGTTTCGAATCAATGAAGTGTTTAGATTTGATGGCAAGCTCTATCGTGTTTTAGCGAACTTGCCAGAACAGCAGGTTTGCATATCCTTGGATGATGAGGCGGCACTGCCGTTGCTGATTTCGAAAAGCGAATTAGCTAATGCAATCGATAGCGAGAGAATAACTAGAGCGGACGATCCCTATGAAAAACTGCATTTCCTTCTGTTAGAGGAAGGCTCTCCTATCAAAGTGAAACGAGATAAAAATTACGATCTGATTAAGCCAATTGTTTCGGATCCGCATTTTTATGTTCCGGAAATCAGGGCATCTATCATGAACCGTCTCATTACTGAGCAAGGGGCAACGAAGCAGACATATTATCGGCTTCTTCGTCGGTACTGGCAGCGAGGTCAAACTCCTAATGCGCTACTCCCAGACTATATGAACTCTGGTGGCAAGGGAAAAAAGCGCTCTGCAGATAAAAAATTGGGGCGGCCAAGAAAATACATGCCGGGGATTGGCGTTGTAATAGATGCGCATATAGAGAAATTGTTCCGGATCGCAATAGATCGTTATCTACTAACCGATAAGAAGCACTCTTTTCCTTATGCGTATCGGAAGTTTAAATCTCTATACGAAACTTACTACCCTGAGACCCTTGAATCGGAGATCCCTACCAATTGGCAAATGTTGCACTTCTTCAAACGAGAATACAGTCAGGTGGAGAAAATCCAGAAACGTACTAGGTTCTGTTGACGTTTCATCTCAACCATAAAAGTGCTGAGGAAAACGACAGCATCCCCATGTAATTAATAGCCTTTTTCTCATATCGCGTAGCAATTCTGCGATAGTGCTTGAGCTTGCCGAACATACATTCGACGGCATGCCGCTCCTTATAATGCCAATAATCACACTCAATTTCTTCTTTCCGGTTCGATTTTGGTGGGATAACGGCTTTTATTCCCCGACTTTCTAACCACTCCCGCAACTTGTTTGTGTCGTAAGCCTTGTCTGCCAAAACGGCTGAGGCATTAACGTTTTCCAACAAAGGTATTGCTTGCCTGCATTCAGCCTCCTGCCCGCCTGTCAGGATGAATTTGATCGGCATGCCCAAGGCATCACAAAGCGCGTGAATCTTACAACCAAACCCACCTTTGGAGCGTCCCAGTGCTTCGTTCTCGGCGGAGCTGTTTGCCGCCCCAGCCGCGCAGGCATGCGCCCTAATGACCGAACCATCCATAGAAACATCATGTAAATCAGCATCTTCAGAAAAATGACAAAGAATTTTCTCCCATACGCCATTGACACACCAACGCGAAAAACGCTTGAACACGCTATTCCATTTACCATACGTTGACGGCAATACACGCCATTGCGCACCCGTACGTAATATCCACAAAGAGGCGCTAACAAACTGCCTACAATTATCCGGTAGACCTATATGAACTCCAGGCAATTTTTTTAAGCTTGCCAAAATACAAGCCCACTCTTCATCCCTTAATTCTATCCGGTTCATTCTATACAAAATGTTCAATTCTACCTGATTGGTAAAACGTCAACAGAACCTAAAGAGGCGCTATTTTTTCCGGCCTTCGTGCCGCAATTTATCGAGCCGGGAGCGCCCAATAAAGTTCTGGCCTTTGTTTTTCTTGGGACTATCTCAATTTCACCGGCACGGTTTGGTGTCTATTCCTTGCTTGGTCTGCTGCACATCTCAGCCGCCGGGCGTTTCAAGGCAGTCAAGCTTTGATCTGGCTCACGCGGTGGGTGGTCTGTTTATTTTCTTGGGTTTAAAACTTGCTCTACGTAAGCAAAGTTAACTTACAGTCGCATAGCATCGCTGAATGAAATGATGCGTCTTGTGTCTCGGCCTATTCTAAGGATTTCTACCACTGGAATCCGGATCGCGCGATTCGAATCGTGGCTGACGATTTAAGACAGCGCTTCTGATAGGACATTACCGATTTCTGCGAACACGCTGAAAATACCGATAGCGCTCTTACGATGAGAGCGAACTTTAATGTTGTCGATGATTTAGTGACGTGCAATCCGCGGCGATGATCCAAGGCTCGGATTAAAATTGCGTACCGGCTTATAAGCATACAACTCCGTCCGGTTTCGAAATATCCGGGGGCCGCCGTCCCGCTTTCAGGCCACGGCAAACGAGTCGTATGATTGGTAGTCCATTTATTCAGTTCCACGCATTAATAAAGCTCCCTGATATAAATAAGTTTACTGTTGCCTTTGTAAATACCAAAAGTGGCGCGAGCCGTGGGGTTGCCCATACCCGTCCCCTTCCAATCGAATTGCAGCCAAGGCATATCGGCAGGGACATCGGCTCCGCCTGCTGCGCCCACTGCCGTGCAAACATTACCTATTGCCGCAGTTCCTAGATTGAGTGTCAGGTCAGTCCAGCCGGTGTTGCCGGGCTTGGCAAGAATTAATGTATAGTTGGGTGCGTTACCTGTTACTGTTATGGCCGTGCTGCAGGCAGCCAGATTATTGGTTGTGCCGGCTGGAAAAGAAAACCTAAAATTACTGTTGGCGATTGGCGTGCAGGTATCCAGAGCGTTCGGCTGCCAGCCCGATGCTGTATCCGCATAATACTCAATCTTGAGTGGCACGGGCAAATCCAGCAACTCGGAGCCGTAGGCGTTACCCAGCCGCAAACGGCCGAATCGCACCTTGGTGGTCGGCGAATCAATGCTGGCAATCGCTGTGACGCTTGCTCCGTTGAATTTTGTGATCTTAACGCCGTCCGTGGCATCGGTAATTGTCGTCCGTATTTTCAAACTGTCATAAGCGCCATCCATGACCTGAGGTGTTGCGTTCCGGGCATCGAAGCGGTAGGTATCGCCTGCCGTGTAAACACCTAGCGTCCAACTGCGTACGGGTACTGACGGTTGCGAGAGCCGCGACAGTAAGTTGGTTGCATTGGCGCCATTGCGGAGTTCGACATCGAAAGTAGCCACCGGAACAGCAGCGCTCGCCGGACTTACATACCGTGTTACCGTGGCGTCAGCCTTGCTTTGTGCAGTGACGTTCAAAACAAGGTCCAACGCGTCATTATCCATATAAGTGAAGCCGCCTGCGCAACCGGGAGCGAAGCTTGCATTCACTGCAAAATGATGGGGATAAAAACGGCCAAGCGGCCCCAGAGCCGGGCTGCCGATGGTGCAGCCGAATTTGCCGCTACTGGCGGTATTCGATGTCGAACCAGAGATGCAATCGTTACTGCTTTGATCAATCCCGGTATAAGCAGTGTCAGTCACCGCATCGGCATTGAAGGTGATGGTACCGACATCGTTGTACTGGAAGTTATTGCTGACGCTGCCGCCAACCGCCTGCGGAAAACCTGAAGATGCTGCCGCATTCTGCAACGTTGGATCGTTCCAGGCCAAGGCGGACTGAACGGCATTCGGTGTCGGCGTCACATGATCGACAACGCTTGCTGTATTAACTGCCGGCGTTCCGTTATAGCCGATCGTTACTCCGGGGTCAGCCGTCAGGGCAAAGTCCTCTCCTGCCGCAAGCTTGTCTGTTGCCGGGTTCAGCGCGGCTGTTGCGGAAAGTGTAAACTTTTGCGGACGCACTGAGAAGGCATCGGTCGAGCACGCCGTCGCTACCCCGTCGCTCATGACTACCGCCAGGTTGCGGTAGGCGCTGTTGACAGTGAAGCTGGCCGACTGCATCTGACCGGAATTGGCGGACGTAAAAGTGAGCGTCTGACTGGCTACTGCCGTCTTGGCCTTGCAGACGGCATTGCAGTAGTTGGCCGCAGAGCTGTCGAGGATGCAGGTGCCATCGCTGTTATTAGCCAGCTTGATAGTCACGTTTTTGTTTCCGCCGGCCGCATAAGTATTAACTATCTGTTGGTTGTCGATAGCGGCGACGTTAAGCTTGAAGGCTATCCCCGCCAGCTTCGTATAGATGTGTCCGGTAAGGTAGCTTTGCACCGTCGGCGACGTACCATAAGCTTCGTCGATTGCACTAAAGCTGCTGGCGGCGGCGCCCGGCGCGACACAATGCGGATAATTGGGAGGGCTGGAATTCGAGTTGCTGTCGGACGTACAAACACCATAAATGGTGCTCGAACTGTTTACAGATAGAGCCCCAGACCAATTGCCTCCAGTGACGTTGCCGGTTATAGTGCTGCCGGAAATAGTTATCGTGTTGTTGGTTGTAATATTGACGGCTGAAGATGTACCAATCGAGCTGTTGGAAATAACGATTGGAACGCTAGTCGCGGAAATGCTGCCACTTGTCATGATGACATTACTGAGAATGATGCCGCTGCCTCCGCTGGACGAAATCGTTCCCGCGATAGTTCCGCCCGTAATTTGGACTGTGTTATTGCTACTCGTTGCACCGTTACCTAAATTCGTGCTGTTGGTGGTAATTGAGCAACAGTTTGAGCTCACATTGCCCGTAACCGAACCTCCTGAAAGACTGATTGGACCATTAGTGGCCGAAATCGTGCCTGCAAACACCGTAGCGTTGGTCGATGTAATGCCATTGCTCCCGCTCACGTTGCCCGCAACCGATCCTCCCGAAAAACTGATTGAACCGTTAGTAGACGAAACTGCGCCTCCAAATACCGTACCGTTGGTCGATGTAATGCTATTTCCCCCAGTTACATTGCCCGTAACCGAACCTCCCGAAAGACTGACTGTGCCGTTAGTGGTAACGGTGCCGTTAACAGTAGTATTGGTCATGGTGATGTTGCCGGTGCTACTGCTGACATTGCCGTTGACAGTGGTATTAGACATGGTGATTTTGCCGCTGCTACTACTGACATTGCCGTTGACCGTGGTATTGGACATGGTGATTTTGCCGCTGCTAGTGCTGACATTGCCGTTGACCGTGGTATTGGTCATGGCGATGTCGCCGCTGCTACTGCTGACATTGCCATAAATCGTACTTGTGCCGCTGATCGAGATGTTGCCATAGGTTGTTTGGAGCGACACGATGACGCTACTGCTGCCGACAGTATTGGAACCTTGGAGGGTAATGCCCCCATTGGCAACGATCGTCAGATTCGAATTGGGAACAATGCTATCGCCGGAGAGAAGACTGATGGAGCCGCTGCAGGTAGCGATGTTGCCGTTCAACGACCAGGAACCTCCGCTACAAGCTGGGTAGTTTGTGCCGCCAACGGTTCCAGAAAAGCTGTACGAGGCCGCAAGCGCTACTGTCGATGCCAACGATAGCCCCAATAACGTCAGGAGACGATACGCCGCTTGCCGAATGCTGACTTTTTCTGTTTTCAATAAGTCCGCTAAAATAGAGCTTGTCTGCAATGTAGGTATCATAGCGAAGCTCTGTCGGGGGTTGGGGTGACCATTATTTCTTTCAGCCGAATATCCATATCGGCGGTTAGCAATGGTTCGACTGTGGACGGCTTCCAATCGTTCATAATCATATTCGTCATATCGTCTTTGGGTGGTGGGTTAAATCTGCAAGCATGTGCAAATGTTTTTTCCGAATTCGACCTTATTGATGAGCAACCCGATGACCGTATCGTGTATCGCTTCGAGCTTCGAGAAGTAAATCGTCTTATGTGTCAGTCGTGTGATCCAGGTTCTGAGGATCAAGTTTTTGCGCGCAATCTTTTGGGTGATGCGTTTGCCGATCTCATGCCGGCCAACGCTCAAGCGGCGCGAGTAAGCCGCCTTTCATCCGTGTGGTAATTACTGATGCCAAAGGGGCTAAGCAGCGCTTTGAGTTTTTAAAGACGTCATCGGTCCGTTTGCCAAACACATAAGCGAGCACCGTATTGGTGACAGGATCAACGGCGGACCAACACCGTAGCTAAGTGGACTGGCGCCCGCGTACGACCTCTGCTCATCTACTTCCGCTTCCGGTTTGGTCTTTAGCGCAACGTCAGGTCTTAACTCAGTCAATCTGTGGTTAGAGGTCATTCGCCTTTTTTTAACGTGCTGATAACGGTATTCTACAGGGGGGATGCATGGATTTGACAGGTAGGCACAGATAAAAAGGAAATAGTCCTATTAAGTCAGTGCTATCTGTGCCGCCTCGGCAATAGCTACGGCATCCTTGCAGTCGTCGGCAACTGCTCCGATAGAGGCAGCGCTTCAACAAAAGCTGCTGGAATTTCAGCATGACTGGGCCGTGTTACGGAACAGATTAATCACTTCTTACTACCGAAGGCAACATTATCGTATCTTCAGATTCCGTTTTCCCTGATCAAAGCCGACGGGTATGCCTCTTGCTCCGTTCGAAACGTTGCAAGTTAGACCTTCCAGGTTTTTAAAACCTGGAAGGTCTGCCTATCGGCATGTTTCACACCTAATGTCAGGTAAGGGACTGTAGGAAGGACGACATCCCGCAGATACGTATGCATATCGATGAACGTAGTGCGTGGGAACGAGACAAGAGGCCGGTACTTGCCTGGATACCTAGGGTGTATGGCGAAGCTGGAGAAGGAATAGCCAAGCGATGCCGCCTTGCTGGTATGTGAATTGCATGCATTTAGATATTTGTTGTCTTTGCAGGGGAAACGATAGTTTAAAAACGGCTAGACCTTTCAGAGCCGGCTCGTTACTCAATTGAATCTCCCGAGAAACCATGTGGATTGTTAATATTGCACTACGTCGCCCTTATACCTTTATTGTGGCGGCGCTACTCATTCTTTTGTCCACCCCTTATGTGTTGCGCAACATGCCGACCGATATATTTCCGGATATCGATATTCCGGTGGTGGCGATGCTGTGGGATTACAAGGGCATGAATTCCAAGGAAATCGCGGACCGTCTTACCGGTTCGGTCGAGCGTTCGATGTCGTTGATTGACGGTATCGAGCATAGCGAATCAGTATCGTACGCAGGATCGGCGGTTATCAAGGTGTTTTTCCATCCCGGCACCGACATTCGCACTGCAATTGCTCAGGTGATGTCCAGCAGCAACTCGGTCTATCGCTCGCTACCGGCCAGCACCGCCCCGCCGCAGGTTATACAGTATTCGGCTTCCGATTTGCCGTTGGTGCAGTTGGGCATCTCCAGCAGTACGGTGCCGGAGACGGAGGTCAATGACCTGACCAACAATATCGTGCGCAACGTGCTGCAATCCAAGCGGGGTGTCGCTTCGACCAATCCTTTCGGCTCCAAGAGTCGTCAGGTTACTGTCGATATTGACCCGTCGGCACTGCTTGCCCGCGGACTCACTCCCGCCGACCTGGTTGATGCGATGGCCGTGCAGAACCTGATTTTGCCAACCGGAACGATCAAGGTGGGGGCGACGGAATACGACGTTACCCTGAACGGCGCGATTGCCGCGATCCCCCGCATCGGCGATATTCCGGTGCGCACGGTCAACGGCACGACCACGCTGATTCGCGACGTGGCCAATGTACGCGACGGCTCATCGCCGCAGACCACCATTGCGCGCCAGAACGGTGAACGCGGCATTCTTAACTCTATTTTTAAAAGGGGCGACGTGTCGACGTTGGATGTCGTCGATCATGTGCGACAGTCTATCCCTAAAATGCTTGCGCAAATGCCCGAAGGCATTAACATGAAACTGATGTTCGACCAGTCGCTGTTCGTCAAGGCGGCAATCGGCAACGTGATACACGAGGGCTTGATCGCCGCCGGTTTAACCGCCGCGATGATACTGCTGTTCCTCGGCAACTGGCGGAGCACCTGCATCATCGCGGTGTCGATCCCGCTGTCGATCATGTGCTCGCTGATTGTGCTGTACCTGATCGGAGAAACCATCAACCTGATGACCATGGGCGGATTGGCGCTGGCCGTGGGCGTACTGGTCGACGATGCGACCGTCGAAATCGAAAATATCGAGCGGCAAATGTTGATGGGCAAAAATCCGCGTCAGGCCATTCTCGACGGCGCGGCGGAAATCGCGATGCCGGCGTTCGTGTCGACGCTGTGCATTTGTATCGTGTTCGTGCCGATGTTCTTTCTGACCGGCGTTGCGCACAGCCTATTCGTGCCGATGGCCGAGGCGGTGGTGTTCGCGATGCTGGCGTCCTACCTGCTGTCGCGTACTCTGGTGCCGACGCTGGTGATGTATATGATGGCCGGCCATCATGGCCGCAAACACCAGCCGCCGGCCAACGCCGTGGCCTGCATGTTCAAGCAAACTCACCACGCCTTTGAGCATGGTTTCGAGGTTTTCCGGGAGCAGTATGTGGTGCTGTTGAGCCATTTGCTTAATCATCGCTTGCGCTACGGTTCCGCTTTTTTGGGCTTTTGCCTGTTGTCGCTGACACTGGTACCGTTGCTCGGTCAGGATTTGTTTCCGGCGGTCGATGCAGGCCAAATCAGGCTGCATGTTCGCGCGCCGTCGGGGACGCGGATAGAAGAAATGCCCAGTCAGATAGACGCGGTGGAAAAAGCGATCCGCGAGCGCATTCCGGCAGATGAACTGGGCGACGTGCTGGATATTATCGGCGGCCCCTACAGTACCCGTAACACGCTGTTCGGCAACTCCGGCACCGTGGAAACCGCCGACACCGAAATCATGATTTCCCTGCGTCCGGGCGATCACGCGCCGAGTGTCGACTATATCAAGGATTTGCGCGCCGAATTGCCGCGCCGTTTCCCCGGTCTCGAATTCTTTTTCCAACCCGCCGACCAAGTCAGTCAAACGCTGAACTTCGGCATTCCGGCGCCGATCGACATCCAGTTTGTCGGCGGCAAGCCCGAAGAGGTCATGCCGTTGGTCGTGGAGCTGAATAACCGGCTGCGGCAAATTCCAGGCATCGTCGACGCGCACATTTACCAACGCACCAACCGGCCGTCGCTGGACCTGGAGATGAATCGCTCGCAGCTTCAGCAACTGGGACTTTCGGCGCGCGACGTGGCGCAGAACCTGCTGCTAACCCTGAGCGGCAGTATGCAAACTGCGCCGACCTATTGGCTAAATCCCAACAATGGCAATACGGTCAACATCGGCGTAATGGGCAACCCGCTCGATCTCGACAGCATCGAAGCGTTGATGCGGACACCGGTGGGCGGCGACAATAACCGCCCGCCGCAATTGCTGGGCAATCTGGTGACGCTGAAGCGTTCGGTGCAACCGGCAGCGGTGACTCACTTCAATTCGAATAACGTTTTTAATATTTACGCGAATGTCGAGGGCCGGGATTTGGGTTCGGTCAGCGTCGAAATTGATCGGCTGATCGAGGACGCCTCAGCCAAGTTGCCGCGCGGCGTTGAACTGGCGGTGCGCGGGCAGATCCAGACCCTCAACAGTTCGTTTGTCGGACTTGCGACCGGATTGGCCGTGGCTATTGTGCTGCTGTACTTGTTGCTGGTGGTCAACTTTCAATCCTGGCTCGATCCGATGATTATCGTCAGCGCGTTACCGGCGGCGCTGGCCGGGATCGCCTGGACCCTGTTCCTGACCGGAACTACGCTGAGTATTCCGGCCTTGACCGGCAGTATCATGTCGATGGGCGTAGTCACCGCCAACAGCATTCTGGTGGTTTCGTTCGCCCGCACCCGGCTGGGCGACGGCGTGCCTCCGGTGACGGCAGCGCTGGAAGCCGGAGCCACCCGCTTGCGGCCGGTCATGATGACCGCTTTTGCGATGATTGTCGGCATGCTGCCGATGGCTGTCGGCTGGGGCGAGGGCGCCGAGCAGAATGCGCCGCTGGGCCGTGCGGTCATCGGCGGGTTGGCATTCGCGACCGTATCCACGTTGCTGTTTGTTCCGATAGTTTTCGCCGGCACGCATCGGTGGCTTGAACATCGCCATTCGACTCGAACCATCCTTATCACTGAATGAAACCGTCATGAATAGTCATCAAACTCCTGTATTTGCTTTACCGTCTCATCCGCAACGAACGCTGATTATTGCCAGACGCTCCGGTCTCGGACTGTTGCTGTTTTTACTGCTGGCCGGGGGCTGGCGGCTGGCGATTAATCAAAGCGAAGCTAAGAGTTTGCGGGAGCGTACCGAGGCCGGCCTGTCGCGCAGTGTCATCGCAGTGCGCTCCAAGCCGGGCGAGGTATCGCGCAAAATTGTGTTGCCTGCCAGTTTGCGCGGAAACACCGAAACGCAGCTTTATGCCCGCAGCAACGGTTACCTGAGCGCTTGGCATAAGACTATCGGCGATCAGGTCAAGAAAGGCGATCTGTTGGCCGTGATCGATGTTCCCGAATTGGAGCAGGAGCTGGCCCAGGCGCATGCCGCAGCGGCACAGATCAAAGTCAGGCTGGAATTGGCGCGCTCCACGTTAAAGCGATGGACGCTGCTGAAAGATACCGACAGCGTTATTCAACAGGAGTTCGATGAAAAACGTAGTGCCGTCTTGCAGGCGGAAGCCGATCTGGCGGCAGCCCAAGTCAATGTCAAACGGCTTGAAAAAGTTGAGGATTATCGCCGCATCGTCGCGCCGTTTTCTGGGGTTATTACGCGCCGGAGCGTCGACGTCGGCAGCCTGATCAACGCGGGCAGCCAGGAACTGTTCGCGCTGACGCAAATCGATCCGCTCCGCCTGACCGTCTGGGTTCCTCAAGCTTACGCGGACGATGTGAAGGTGGGGCAGGATGTGGCAGTGCGCCCTGCCGATGCGCAAGGTAAGCCCGTTTCCGCCCGTGTCGAGCATGTTGCAGGCGCCTTGGACCCGGTCAATCGTTCACGCCAAGTGGATATTGCGCTGCCGAATAAAGAGGGGAAATTATTGCCCGGCTCCTATGTGGAAATCTCGATCAACGTGGTCGGCAGCAAAGCCAGTCCGTTGGTTGTGCCTGCCAATGTGTTGGTTATCGATCAGGCGGGTACGCATGTCGTTGTCGTCGATGCCGAAAAACGCATCGCGTTTCGTCCGGTCAAGCTGGGTCGCGATTTCGGGCGAGAAGTCGAAGTTTTGGAAGGTATGGGGCCCAGCGATGTGCTGGTAGCCAGTCCGTCGGATCTACTGGTCGAAGGCGAGACGGTCAGCGTGGTGGAAGTGCAGAAAAAACCGGACGACAAAGCTAAGGAAAAGAGCGTTGCCAAATTGTGATCGATGTTATGGATTGTCCACGAAAAGCACGAAAAAAACAGCCGGTGCGACTTTTATCCGCATGCGTAGGGTGCGCCGTGCGCGCCTTTTATCGTTTCCACGCCGGAGCGTCACTGCCATTAAGTTAAGCTTTACGCTGGTTTCCAAGCTCCAGCTTCGTGAGACGGGAAGCTGGAGCTTCCCACACTGAGTTCCCAAGCAGGAGCTTGGGAACTAGCGCAATTATGATAATGCCGGACGGGGCATGTTGTTTAGTTCGAAACGCCCCGCTTGTTTAGAACGTTGCCATTTAGACCTTCCAGGTTTTTAAAACCTGGAAGGTCTGCCTATCGGCCTGTTTCTCCCCTAACGCCAGGTAAGGGACTGTCGGAATGACGATGTCCCGCTTGCTCAAAAGAAATAATCCGTTTAAATCCGCCTAATCAGTGTCGCCTAGAGGCGCCTAATTTTGGCATCCGTATTCTGTTTTTCAGCATAGCAGCAAAACTGCCCCGATAGAAGCAGTGCTTCAACAAAAGCTGCTGGAATTTCAGCATGACTGGGCCGTGTTACAAAACAGAGCAATCGCCTCTTACCACCAAAGGCAACATTACCGTGCCTTCAGATGCCCTTTCCCCTGATCAAAGTCGACTGGTATGCCTCTTGCTCTGTACTTGGCTGGCTCTTCATATTTATTTTTCCACCATATTCAAACCCAAGGGGGTTTCATGCATAGATCGATATACACCGCTGTTGGCTTGGCAGTCGCATTGACTGGGGCGGGATGCAGTTTGCTGCAACCGCAGGGCTTGCAGGCGGCGTCTGAGGCCTCGGGTGCCGACAGCATTAAATCCATCGAATTTTCAGGTACCGGGCGTTGGTACCAATTCGGTCAAGCGCCGAATCCGGATTTGTCCTGGCCGCCGTTCGACGTGAAAAACTTTACCGCCGACATCAATTACGACACCGCCCGCGCGCGGGTGCAGATCACTCGCAGCCAGGTCGTGGAACCCGGCCGCTTGCGTCCTGCGCCGGTCGAGCAAAAGGTCGACCAATACGTCAGCGGCGGCACCGCCTGGAACGTGGCTGCTGCCGGTAATGCGGCTCCGGCTCCGACCGCGCAACCGACAGCTGTTGAAGAGCGTCTGGCGGAAATCTGGGCAAGCCCGCAAGGTTTCCTGAAAGCGGCGCAAGCTAACAGTGCCGTTTCGAAAGCTGTCGAGAGCGGCACCGAAGTATCGTTCAGCATAGCCGACAAGTATCGCTATGTCGGGACCATCAACGCCAACAACCAGGTCGAGCGGGTACAAACCTGGATCGACAATCCGGTACTCGGCGACACGCTGGTCGAAACTCAATACACCGATTACAAAGACTTTAGCGGCATCCAGTTCCCCGCGCACATCGTTCGCAGTCAGGGCGGCTATCCGGTGCTGGACATCAATGTCTCGGCAGTCAAGGCGAACCCGGCGGTTGACATTACGGTACCCCAGCAAGTCGTCAAGGCGCCGGCTGTGGTCGTGACCCCCAACAAGCTGGCCGAGGGCGTTTACTATCTGACCGGCGGCAGCCATCACAGCGTCGCCATCGATCAGCGCGACCACATTGTGCTGGTCGAAGCGCCGCAAAATGAAGAGCGCTCGCAGGCCGTTATCGCCAAACTCAAGGAGATCATTCCCAACAAGCCGATCAAATACCTGGTCAACACCCATGCCCACTTCGACCATTCGGGCGGTTTGCGCACTTTTGTCGATGAAGGGGCTGCGATCGTGACGCTGCAACCGAACCAAACTTATTACGAGAAAGTTTGGGCTGCGCCGCATACCATCAATCCCGATCGTTTGGCCAAGTCGCTTAAGCCTGCGCGCTTCGAGAGCTTTACCGGCAAGCATGTACTCTCGGACGGTAAGCGCAATATCGAGATCCACTCAATTGCGGGCAGCGGACATAACGATGCGTTCGTATTGGTCTATCTGCCGAACGAGAAAATTCTGGTCGAAGCAGACGCTTATACGCCTCCCGCCGCCAATGCGCCGCCACCGGCCAAGCCTAATCCTTATTCTGTAAATCTTTACCAGAATATCCAGAAATTGAAACTGGATGTCGGCCAGATTGCTGCCTTGCACGGTCCGCGCGTGGTCACACTGGCCGATCTGCGTACCGCCATTGGCCAGCCAAAAGCCGTTAAATAACCGGCCCGACTCGGATCAGGGCAACAGTGCAATGCTTTGCCTTGATCTATTTGGCCCGCCTCCAGTCGTCAAAAATAGAACGCAGATGCCGCTGATGACTATGATTAACACTGATTTTTTATGAATATTCTGTGTCTATCATAAGCATCAGCGTCATCTGCGTTCCATTACGCTGGTCCTCAAGCTCCAGCTTCGAGAGACGGGAAGCTAGAGCTTCCCTCACCGAATTTCCAAGCTGGAGCTTGGGAACTAGCACTCACTAAAATTATTAACTTAATGGCCATGGCGCGGAGCGTGGAAACTCCAAGCGGAAGTTATTTTTGGTGAAATCCTGGCTCAACGAACGTACTGCTTTATTTCGTGTCTTTCGTACTCTTCGTGGACTAATTGAGGTTTTTAGGATTATCCGACAGACAGCGGTGCCGGCAAACTGTTGCCTGGCAGGCAGTTCCTGTACGAGCGCTGCTGATTTCCGAGCAATCGAGGCCGAAGCAGGTGTTAAATCCAAACAAAATCAACACCGTAAAGCTTGGTATAAAGCTTGCTAAATAAAAAATATATTTGGAATGCCATGAAACTGATATATGATTTTTAAAAAATCAAATGCGCATTTGAATTTATGGTTTCAATTGCCAAATGTAATCCTGTTTTCAACTTTCCTACATGACGAACCTTAAAACCACCAAGTCGGAACAAACTCGCAACCGACTATTAACCGCCGCCAGCCGGATCTTTGCCGAGAAAGGTTTTCAGGAAGCGACGATCGCCGAAATCTGCGAGCAGGCGAAAGCCAATATCGCCTCGGTTAATTATCATTTTCGCGACAAGGAAACCCTTTACCTGGAATCCTGGCGTTTTGCTTTTAACCAGGAACTTGACTTGTATCCGCCCGACGGCGGCCTGATGAACGACGCACCGGCGGAACAACGGCTGGCCGGGCGGATTAAATCCCTGGTCAGGCGTATGGGCGATGAAAACTCCTATTCGTTTGCGATTATTCATAAGGAAATGGCTCAGCCCACCCGGTTGCTGGCCGATATTCTGGAAAAGGAAATCAATCCGCAACGCCTGCAAATGTTCGCCTTGCTGAAAGAGTGCCTGGGACAGGCGGCCAGCGAGCGACAAATCCAATACTGCCACGCCAGCATCATGGGCCAATGTTTTCAACTGTTGCGGTTAAAGCACATGCAAGGCGCCCGGCCGTTTCGCAGCCATCCCAGCGATTTGAGCGACATCAAGGCCTTTGCCGAACACGTCGTGCAATTCTCGCTGGCCGGTATTCAAGCCATTCGCTCTCAAACCCTTAATTAAAAAACGTTCGTATGAGTCAAGACAATCGCCACGAATTACGCCCGCTCGCCAACCGACGCCGCGCTTTTTTACTGCCCGGATCGCTGATCGTGCTGGCGCTTATCGCCGCAGGCTTTTATTTCCAGCATTCGTCGTCGCCCGACGAAAAATCCGCTTCCAAGGGTGGCAAACGCGGTCACGATGAAGACGCACCGGCGGCAGTGGCGATAGAAAGCGCAGGCAAAGCCGATTTTCCGGTGTACCTGAGCGGCTTGGGTACGGTAACCGCATTGCGCACCGTGACCGTGCGGCCCCGGGTTGACGGCGAACTGGTGCGGGTCGTGTTCAGCGAAGGCCAGATGGTCAAGGAAGGCGATTTACTGGCCGAAATCGATCCGCGCCCGTTCCAGGTACAGTTGCAGCAGGTCGAAGGGCAGCTGATGCGCGATGAAGCTTTGCTGAAAAATGCCCAAATAGACCATGACCGTTATCAGACTCTGTTGGAGCAGGATTCGATTTCAGCCCAGCAAACCATGACCCAGGAAGCGCAGGTCAAACAGTATCAAGGCATTGTGGAAATGGATAAAGCCCAGGTCAATAACGCCAAACTCCAGCTCAGTTATGCCCGGCTGACCGCGCCGATTTCCGGGCGGGTCGGGTTGCGCCAGATCGACCAGGGCAATATCGTCCATGCCAACGATACCAACGGCCTGGTGGTGATTACCCAGCTCCAGCCGGTCAGCGTGGTGTTTACCCTGCCTGAAGACAATGTGCAAGCGGTGGTGCAGCGTTGGCGTTCCAACGAAGCGGTCCGCGTCGAGGCCTATGACCGGGCCGGTAAAACCAAGCTGGCCGACGGCAAATTGCTGGCGCTCGATAACCAGATCGATCCCACCACCGGCACGCTGAAGTTGAAAGCGCAATTCGACAATAACGAGCGCACATTGTTCGCCAATCAATTCGTCAACATCAAAATGCACCTGGATACTTTGCCCGGCGTGACAGTGGTTTCCAGCGCCGCCATTCAGCACGATACCCAGGGCTCGTTTGTCTACGTGGTCGGCAAGGAAAAAACCGTACAAGTGCGCCGCATCACCTTGGGGCCGACCGAAGGGGACAAGGTTGCGGTGCTCAGTAATCTTGCCGCCGACGAAACGGTGGTGGTGGACGGCGTCGACAAGCTACACGAAGGCAGCCAGGTCGATATTGCCCAAAAAAACGGGCTGGCCGTGGCGGCGGATCCGAATATGCAGGCCAAGCCCGAAGGCAAGTCGCGTAAAAAAGATAAGCGTCCTTGATCATGATTCCAGTAAACCATAGCTGCTGTCGTTTCCACGCACTGCGTCCTACATTGATACACGCTGCATTTCAGTATGTTGTGGCCGCGACTCGCGGTGCAGCGCGCCTTGACTGCATTCCCACGCAGCGCGTGGGAACGAGATAAATATGACAACCTCAAATCACATCCTGAGTTGTGCTAGTTCCCAAGCTCCAGCTTGGGAATTCAGTGCGGGAAGCTCCAGCTTCCCGTCTTGCGAAGCTGCGACTTGCATGGATGCAGGAGGTGCGACCCCACGGATGGGGGAGGTAGAGCAACACATGGGAACGAGACAAATATGACACCCTCAAACCATACCCTGGCGAAGTTCAACCCGTCCCGGCTGTTCATCCTGCGTCCGGTGGCGACTTCGCTGCTGATGGTGGCGATGCTGCTGGTCGGCATCCTGGCTTACCGGTTGTTGCCGGTTTCCGCTTTGCCGCAAGTCGATTATCCGACTATCCAAGTCGTGACTTTGTATCCGGGCGCCAGTCCCGAGGTCATGACGTCAGTGGTTACCGCGCCGCTGGAGCGTCAGTTCGGCCAGATGCCCGGACTCACCCAGATGTCGTCGACCAGCTCCGGCGGCGCGTCGGTGATTACCCTGCAGTTCAACCTGAACCTGGATTTGGACATTGCCGAACAAACCGTGCAGGCGGCGATAAATGCCGCCGCCAACTTCCTGCCGAACGACTTGCCGCAAGCGCCGATTTACAGCAAGGTCAATCCGGCCGACACGCCGATCATGACGCTGGCGGTCAGCTCCAAAGCCTTGCCGTTGTTCAAGGTCGAAGATTTGGTCGATACCCGGTTGGCGCAGAAAATCGCCCAGCTGTCCGGCGTCGGCATGGTCAGTATCAGCGGCGGCCAGCGGCCTGCGGTGCGGATTCAAGCCAATCATAAAGCGCTGGCCGCTTACGGCATCAGCCTGGAAGACGTGCGCGGCGCGATCGCCGCCGCCAACGTCAACCAGCCCAAAGGCATGTTCAACGGGCCGATGCGCTCGGCGATTATCGACAGCAACGACCAGTTGCGCTCGGCGGCGGAATACCAGGATTTAGTGGTGGCTTACCGCAACGCTGCGCCGGTGCGGCTGTCCGAAGTCGCCGAAGTGATCGATGGCGCGGAAAATGTCCGGCTGGCGGCCTGGGCGAACAAAGATGCGGCGGTGATCGTCAACATCCAGCGCCAGCCCGGCGCGAACGTGATTGAGGTGGTTGACCGCATCAAGGAACTGCTGCCGAAATTGCAGGCGTCGTTGCCGCTGAGCGTCGAAGCGCTGCCGCTGACCGACCGCACCGTGACCATCCGCGCCTCGGTGCATGATGTGCAGTTCGAGTTGCTGCTGGCGGTGGCGCTGGTGGTGATGGTGATTTTCCTGTTCCTGCGCAACGTCCCGGCCACGATCATTCCGGGTGTTGCGGTGCCGCTGTCGTTGGTCGGCACCTTCGCGGTGATGTATCTGGCCGAGTTCAGCATCAACAATTTAACGCTGATGGCGCTGACCATCGCCACCGGTTTCGTGGTCGACGACGCGATCGTGGTCATCGAGAATATCTCCCGTTACATCGAGCGCGGCGAATCGCCGTTGAAAGCCGCGCTGAAAGGCTCCGAACAAATCGGCTTTACCATTATTTCGCTGACTTTTTCGCTGGTCGCGGTGCTGATTCCGTTGCTGTTCATGGGCGACGTGGTCGGCCGCTTGTTCAGGGAATTTGCGATCACGCTGGCGGTGGCGATCCTGATTTCCGCCATCGTATCGCTGACGCTGACGCCGATGATGTGCGCCAAGCTGCTGCGTCCGCATGAAGAGCATGCCGAAAAGCCCGGCGACGATTGGTTCGACAAGCTGATTGCCGCTTACGGCCGCAGCCTTGAATGGGTCATGCAGCGGCAAGTCCTGACCCTATCGGTGTTTTTCGCCACCGCCGCATTGACCGTGGCGTTGTACATCTTTATCCCGAAGGGATTTTTCCCGGTACAGGATACCGGCATCATTCAGGGTTTTTCCGAAGCGCCGCAAAGCGTATCCTTTTCGGCGATGGCCGAGCATCAGCAAAAGTTGGCCGCACTGCTGCTTGAGGACCCGGCTGTAGACAGCCTGTCGTCGTTCATCGGCGTCGACGGCGTTAATACCACGCCCAACGCCGGACGCTTCCTGATCAACCTGAAGCCGCTGGCCGAGCGAAAGCTAAGTGCAACCGAAGTGATCGCCCGGCTGAAACCCAAACTGGCCGTGCTGACCGGAGTGACCCTGTATTTGCAGCCGGTGCAGGATCTGACCATGGAAAACCGGGTCAGTCGCACCCAGTACCAGTTCACACTGGAGACGCCCGATATTGACGAATTGAACCGCTGGACGCATAAGCTTGTGCAGGCACTTTCCGGTCAGCCGGAGTTTGCCGATGTGACCAGCGATGTGCAGGATCAGGGACAACAAGTCTATGTCAACATCGACCGCAGCACCGCCAGCCGCCTCGGCGTCACTACCGCGGCGATCGATAATGCGCTGTACAGCGCTTACGGGCAACGGTTGGTATCGACTATTTTCACCCAGTCCAACCAATACCGGGTGGTGCTTGAAGTCGATCCGGCCGAGCAAACTTCGCCGGAAGCCCTGAACGACTTACGGATTCCTTCCAGCAACGGCACGCAGGTGCCGCTGTCGGCGATAGCCGAATTATCGGAACGGCCGACGCCGCTGTCGATCAACCATCTCGACCAGTTTCCGGTAGCGACGCTGTCTTTTAACCTGGCTCCGGGCGCGGCGCTGGGCGATGCGGTGAAGGCGATCGACCGCATCAAGCAGGAGATCGATTTGCCGTTGAGTATCCGCACCAGTTACCAGGGCGCGGCGCTGGCGTTTCAGGCTTCGTTGAGCAATACCCTGTGGCTGATCCTGGCCGCCATCGTCACCGTGTACATCGTGCTCGGCGTGCTGTACGAAAGCTATATCCACCCGATCACCATTCTGTCCACGCTACCTTCCGCGGGCGTCGGGGCATTGCTGGCCTTGATCGTTTCCGGCGGCGATCTGGGTATCATCGGCATTATCGGGATTATTTTGTTGATCGGTATCGTCAAGAAGAATGCGATCATGATGATCGATTTCGCGCTGGATGCCGAGCGCAAGCAAGGCATGTCGCCGGAAAAGGCGATTTTTCAAGCTTGCCTGCTGCGCTTTCGGCCGATCCTGATGACCACGTTGGCGGCATTGCTCGGCGCGTTGCCGTTGATGCTGGGCAGCGGCGTCGGCTCGGAGTTGCGCCATCCGTTGGGCATTACCATGGTCGGCGGCTTGCTGCTCAGCCAGTTATTGACCTTGTATACCACGCCGGTGATTTATTTATGGATGGATAGTCTGGCCCGGCGTGTGTCCGGCTGGCTGCGGCTGAATCCTGCTGAAAGCGACGGAAATTTGTGATGAATTTAAGATCCTTAATTAGTCCACGAAACGCACGAAAGACACGAAAAAAGCAGGATGTTGTGTTGGCATACCAATGCCGGTCGGGGTTTGTAACCCCGACCGAAACGTTTCAAGGACTCAATAGATTACGAAACGTGAGTGACGGGGTTGCAAACCCCGTCACGCTAAGTCGTTTCGCTAAAATGACTCCACCGCTACTGGGTATCCACGAAAGACGCGAAAAGTCATTAGGTGAAATTTTCGTGCTTTTCGTGTCTTTCGTGGACAGAAAACTATGAACCTGTCGGCACTGTTCATTTACCGTCCGGTCGCGACCAGCCTGCTGACGCTGGCTATCATTCTGGCCGGTATTCTGGCTTTCCTGAATTTGCCGGTGTCGTCGCTGCCGCAGGTGGATTTTCCGACCATCAATGTACAGGCCCAGTTGCCGGGAGCCAGCGCCGAAACCATGGCGGCCACGGTCGCCACGCCGCTGGAGCGGGCCTTGGGACGCATCGCCGGTATTACCGAAATGACCTCCGGCAGCTCGCAAGGTTCCTCTCAGATTACCCTGCAATTCGACCTGGATCGCGACATCAACGGCGCGGCCCGCGATGTGCAGGCGGCGATCAATGCCGCGGCCAGCCTGCTGCCTACCAGCATGCCGAATCGTCCCAGTTACCGGCGGGATAATCCGTCCGACTCGCCGATCCTGATACTGGCGCTGACTTCAGACACCCTTAGCCGAGGCCAGATGTACGATGCGGCCTCGACCATCCTGGCGCAGAAAATATCGCAGATTCCCGGCATCGGCCAGGTACAGATCGGCGGCGCGGCGTTACCGGCGGTGCGGGTCGAACTGAACCCCAATGCGCTGACAAAATACGGCATCGGCCTGGAGGATGTCAGAAACACCATTACCCAAACCAACATCACCCGGCCGAAAGGCGTGCTGGAAAACGAGGAGCAACGCTGGCAGATTCAGGCCAATGACCAGGCCCGCAAAGCGGCGGATTACCTGCCGCTGATCGTCAGTTACCGCAACGGCGCGCCGGTCAGGATTGCCGATCTCGGCGAGGTGGTCGATTCGGTCGAGGACTTGCGCAATACCGGCTTGAAAAACGGCAAGCAGTCGGTGCTGCTGATTCTCAGGAAGCAACCGCTGGCCAATGTGATTCAAACCGTCGATCAGGTGCAGGCCATGTTGCCGGAACTACGCGCCTCGATCCCCAGCGCGATCGACCTGTCGGTGGTTATCGACCGGTCGCTGACCATCCGGGCTTCGATTACCGAAGTCGAGCACAGTTTGTTGATCGCCATCGTGCTGGTCATCCTGGTGGTGCTGGTGTTCCTGCGAGACCTGCGTTCTACGCTGGTGCCGATTATTGCGGTGCCGGCGTCCTTGCTCGGCGCTTGTGCGGCCATGTATTTTTTCAACTACAGCCTGAATAACCTGACTTTGATGGCGCTGACCATCGCCACCGGCTTTGTGGTCGATGACGCGATCGTGGTGCTGGAAAATACCAGTCGCCATATCGAAAAAGGCGTGGCGCCGTTCAAGGCCGCGCTGTTGGCCGCCAAGGAAGTCGGCTTTACGGTGATGGCGATGAGCGTGTCGCTGGTCGCGGTGTTCCTGCCGATTTTGCTGATGGGCGGCGTGGTCGGCCGCTTGTTCAGGGAATTTGCGGTGACGCTGTCGGCGGCAGTGCTGGTGTCGCTGCTGATTTCGCTGACCGTCACGCCGATGCTGTGCGCGCGTTGGGTGGGCAGGGAAAGCCCAACGCATGGCCGACTCTATCAAGGCATAGGCCGGGCATTCGACCGGGTGCAGGCCGCTTACGAAAGTTCGCTGCGCTGGGCGTTGCGTCATGGCCGTATTATGATGCTGATCTTGCTCGGCACCATAGGCCTCAATATTTATCTGTACACCATCATCGACAAAGGCTTTTTCCCGACTCAGGACGGCGGCAGGTTGCTGGGTGAAGTTCAAACCGATCAAGGCACTTCTTTTTGGGCCTTGCAGAAAAAATTTTTCGAGATTTCCGAGCTGTTGCAACAGGATCCGGCGGTCAATATTGTGGCCGGGTTTGCCGGTAGCCAACAGAGCGGCAACAGCGCCCGAGTCTTCGTGGTGCTGAAGCCGCACGAGGAGCGGGAGCCCATTGAAGAAGTGATGGGCCGTTTGCGCGAGAAGGTCAAGCGCATTCCCGGCGCGGAGCTGCATATGTTCGCGGCGCAAGAACTGCGTATCGGCGGCCGACCCTCGTTCGGCTCGTTCGACTATGCCTTGCAATCCGACGACCTGGGCCTGCTCCGGGAGTGGATGCCGAAAGTGGTCGCCGCACTGTCCAAGCTGCCGGAACTCAGCGACGTCAGCTCCAGTCAGCAAGACAAGGGCCAGCAGATCGGCTTGGTGGTCAACCGGGATATGGCGTCGCGCTACGGCGTCAGCCAGGCCATGATCGACGCGAGCCTTAACGACGCTTTCGGCCAGCGCCAGGTTTCGGTGATTTATAACCCGCTGAACCAGTACCGGGTAGTCATGGAATTGGCCCCGGAATATTGGCAAAGCCCCGAAGCCCTGAAACAGGTGTATATCAGCGTACCGGCCAAGCGCTTGCCGTCCGGCGAACAACCGGGTGCAGGCCAGGTGCCGTTGTCGGCGCTGGCCGGTTTTGCGCCAACCAATACGCCGCTGTCGGTCAATCATCAAGGCCAGTTCGCCGCCGCCACGTTGTCGTTTAATCTTAAGCCCGGCACCTCGCTGTCCACCGCCACCCAACTGATCGAAAAAACCATGCGCGACATCGGCGTGCCGAATGCCGTTCAAGGCAGTTTTCAGGGTTCGGCCAAAGCCTTCAAGGAATCGTTGCGCAACCAGCCTTTTTTGATTCTGGCCGCGTTGTTCAGCATCTATATCGTGCTGGGCGTACTCTACGAAAGCTATATCCACCCGCTGACCATCCTGTCCACGCTGCCTTCCGCAGGCGTCGGCGCGCTGCTGGCGTTGATGGCTTGCGGTACCGAATTCAGCATCATCGCGCTGATCGGCGTCATTTTGCTGATCGGCATCGTCAAGAAGAACGCGATCATGATGATCGACTTTGCGCTGTATGCCGAACGCGAGCGCGGCCTGGATTCTCGCGAGGCGATTTTTCAAGCCTGCCTGCTGCGCTTTCGGCCGATCATGATGACTACGCTGGCCGCGCTGTTCGGTGCGCTGCCGCTGGCGCTGGGCACCGGTTACGGCGCGGAACTGCGCCAGCCGTTGGGCATTTCCATCGTCGGCGGGCTGATTTTTAGCCAGATGCTGACGCTGTACACGACACCGGTCGTCTACCTTTACTTGGATCGTTTCCGGCTGTGGTTTGGTGGTCGCTTTCGAAGCAGACAAAATCTTTCAATACAATGAACTCCCAAATTTCTTATTCACCACGAAGACACGAAGAAAAAATAAACTTCGTGTCTTCGTGGTGAAAAACAAACTCAATACGAGATTTACATGACAGTTCGCATTAGCCAATCCCTGATTTATTCACTATTAACCGCACAACTGGCCGGTTGCACGGTAGGTCCCGACTATGTCCGCCCCGAAGCCAAGATTTCCAATGAGTTCAAGGAAAGCAAAGGCTGGAAACAGGCTCAGCCCCGCGACAATGTGCTGTCCGGCAAATGGTGGGAAATTTTCAACGATCCCCGGCTTAATAAATTGGAAGAACAGGTCGCCGCCGCCAACCAGTCGATCATCCAGGCCGAGGCGCAATACCGTCAAGCACAGCATCTGGTGCAATCGGCGCAATCCGGTTTTTTCCCGATACTCAATCTGACCGGCACGACCAACCGTTTCCGCGCGGCCAGCGGCCAAAGCGTGGCGGTGTCGGGCGTCAGGAACCTGTTCGGTGTCGCCGGGGCAATTGCCTGGGAGCCGGATTTATGGGGCAGCGTCAGTCGCCAGGTTGAAGCCAACACCGGCAGCGCCCAAGCCAGCGCCGCCACTTTGCAGGCGTTGCGGCTGTCCAGCGAAGCGACATTGGCCGACGATTACTTTCAGTTAAAGGCCTTGGATGCGCAAAAAGCGTTGCTGGATGAAACCGTGGATGCTTACAGCCGGACCCTGCAAATCATCAAAAACCGTTATGCGGTCGGCATGGTCGCCAAGAGCGATGTGATGCAGGCCGAAACCCAGCTGGAATCGGTGCGCGCCCAAGCCATCAATCTCGGCGTACAACGGGCTAAACTGGAGCATGCGATTGCGGTATTGATCGGCAAGACCCCGGCGGAATTGTCCCTGGTTTCTGCGCCGCTGGACGTGCAGCCGCCGTCGATTCCGGTCAGCCTGCCTTCGGAGCTGCTGGAACGGCGTCCCGACATTGCCGCCGCCGAACGCAAAATCGCCGCGGCCAATGCCCAGATCGGCGTAGCCAAAGCGGCTTATTATCCGAGCTTGAATCTGGCCGTCACCAATGGTTTTCAAACCTCCACCTTGGATAATTTGTTCAAGGCGGCTAGCCGCTATTGGGCGCTGGGTCCGGCCGGTGCTGCGTTGACGGTATTCGACGGCGGCGCTAAAAACGCCCAGTACAAGCAGGCGATCGACGGTTTCGATGCCAATGTCGCCGCTTACCGGCAAACGGTGCTGACCGGTTTTCAGGAAGTGGAAGACAATCTGGCCGCTTTACGGATACTGGAGGAAGAAAAACAGGTGCAGTATAAAGCCGTAGCCGCAGCCAACCAGGCGCTGGCGCTGACCATCAACCAATATCAGGCCGGAACCATCAGTTACCTGAATGTGATGACCGCGCAAACCGCCGCCTTGTCCAACCGGCAGACCGCCGTGCAGCTGCACAGCAACCGGATGTCTGCCACGGTGCAACTGGTCAAAGCCTTGGGCGGCGGCTGGAATGTGGCGATGCTGCCCAGTCCCGACCAAGCGGGCGGCGAAGTTAAGTGGACGGATTATTTGATATTTCCGGTGGATTGATTTGTCTCGTTCCCACGCGCTGAATGGGAATGCAGTCAAGGCGCGCTGCGCCACGAGTCGGGATCAGCGCGCCGAAATGCAGGGTATCTCAACGCAGGGACGTAGGCCGGAAACGCCTGTTCTCGCTATTGCTCGAACCGGCTTATTCCAGCCTACGGAGCTAAATAACTACAAGCGGGACGGGGTTTGCAACCCCGTCCCTAACGTTTCTGCTATGCCTGAGGTAAATGGTTAACACCTTAGCCAGCTCAAAACGTTTCGGACGGGGCAGCATGCCTCATCCGGCGGTCAGCATTGTTTGTGCTGGTTCCTATAAGCTTCAAAGATTGTGAAAGCCGAGAGCTATAGGATGAGCTAAACAACGTGCAGCCCATCAACCCGCGAACGATGGGCTTCGTACCTCAGTCCATCCTATAATCAAACGCTATAAGACGGATTACCGCAACTTCGGCAGGCTGATGTCAGCGTTTTGCTATCGTGAAACCGCCATATGGATTGGCCTTCTCACAAAACCTATGTGCCCGCTTAATGATCATGCACTTTCTCTTGTAGCCAGACTTTAATCAATGATTGATAGGGTACATCACGCGAATTGGCCGCAGCCTTAATGGAGTCCAGCAGATGTTGCGGTAAGCGCAGAGAAATCGTTTTGGTTGTTGGTTTTAGATTGGGCAGCACCACGGATTGTGCTTTGCTCCAGTCGAGATAATCTGTGGAATCGTTGGATTCCCAAAAAGCTTGTTCTTCCGCTTCGTTTGCGAATTGTGGGATAGTTTTAAGTTGTTTGCTCATAAATAGTACGCTCTTTTCTGTGCATGTCTCTGGCCGAGATCACGCGGATATTTTTACCCAGGTCACGCAAGGTAAAAGTAATGTGCAAAAGTCTATCAGAGTCTGTCTTGCCTAAAGCGTGGAACCTGGGTTCCTGCTGACTATGTTTAACATCGGTCAACAGCAGCAGTGGTGCATTAAAAAACACCTGCTCAGATTCGGCCATGGATACGCTATGTTTGGCATTTTTTAGACTATTGCCCTCGTTCCAATCAAATCCTGAAATTTTAGATAAATCAATCATAACTGTATATTATGAAAATATACACAATATAGCAATACCGACTTTTATACATATGGTTATCCTGATCTACGCCGTAACGTTTTGAATTTTCTTCTGGGTCATAACCTCTTCGATCGCCCCGCGCGCATCGCCGTAGGCAACGCTTAAACAACCTCCCGGCTCGCTCTTTTGTCGGCACAACAGCCTATAAATTTCCCACACAGTATCGCATTTCCAGATGTGTTGATCAGGAAACACATAAACAGCAAAAGGTTCTTCAAGTTGATGCTCAGCAAGCAGTCGCGCATTAGGCGCTTGTTGAAAATATCTCGGTTTTCAATCGTCCGACCATTTGCCGGATGTTCTCTGATAAAAATAAATCATTTAAATACAACGATTTATTTTTCATGTAGGTTGAGCTTTTCGGTGTTTTTACTGATTGATCATTGTATGGCATGGAACATGCTTTATTCATAAAGACAGTATCAACTAAAGCCGGTCGACAGTAGGGTTATTCCCTTCGGTTCATCCATGAGTAGGCAGGAGCCGGCATTTTTTTTAGCAACGGGAGATCTCGCATGAATAGTCCTTTGGTGGCTTTTGATAAATTTGAACCGGCAACTCTCGCGCCTGAGAGGAAAAGGGCCGATGTCGTTCCCATCAAGCCGGAAATCGGTCTGCTGAGGGAAAACGTGTCCGCTTCATCGGTTGCCGTGGCGTTGGGGGATTTTAGATCAGGCTCCGATTTTCGCGATAGTAAGGCCATCGACTATCTGATTATAGGTGTCCTGTCGATATTGGTGCATACCACCGTTGTCGAGTATTTCAAGCATGTCGCGGTTGAAAAAGAAGAGCTGGTTGAGCCGGTCAAGCCGCCATCCAAGGTGCAGATTTCGTTTGTTCGGCCGCAGCCGAAGCCGGTTGTCCAGCCGCCACCGCCTCCGCCGAATGTGGTGGCGCTTAAGAAGCCGCCTAAACCTAAGGTGCAGCCGAAGCCGGTTCCCAAGCTTGTCGAACCGCCTCCTGTTTCAACGCCGACGCCTGTGCAAGCGGATGCGCCGGTGGTTTCGGCTCCGCCCGCGCCCCCTGCGCCGCCGGTAGAAGAAAAGGTGACCGAGCCGCGTGCGGGTGCCGGTTATCTGGATAATCCGGAGCCGGTTTATCCGGATGTGGCTATGGAGCGCGGTTGGGAAGGAAAAGTGCTGATGAAAGTGCATGTTCTCGCCAGTGGCAAGCCTGACAGCGTTTCCGTCATTAAATCCAGCGGAAAGGACGTGTTGGACAATGAAGCGGTGAGAACGGTAAAACAATGGTCATTTGCTCCTGCTATGCGTGGAAAAACGCCGGTCGACGGTTGGGTAACGGTTCCTATCTCTTTTAATTTACAAGTTTGAGGTTTTATTTATGACAGAAACAACATCTGCTGCAACGGCAATTCCATCGGCAGCTAATCAAATACCGGTTTCAGGTGCGGATATTGCGAGTGCGGCTGGCGCGACGCCTGCGGCTCCTGAAATTACTTCGGCGCTGATTGTCGATGCCACTTTATGGATTTTAATCGGCTTTTCTGTGGTGACGTGGGCTTTGATACTGATCAAAGGCATACAGCATCTGCGGATTTCTCAGCACAATCGAAGTTATGGCAAGAAATTTTGGGGAGCCCAGGATTTTCAGGCGGCCGCTGCATTGGAAGGCAATAAAGGACCCGCTGCCAGAGTCGCCGATATTGGTTTCACTACCTTGATAGAAGCCGACGGCGGCACAACCACGCACGATCTGGAACATACCGGGGATCGCCAGGAATTGCTGGACAGACGCCTGAGGCAACAAATGCAGAAAGAGCGCGGCGCGCTGGAAAGCGGCCTGGCTATCTTGGCAACCATCGGCAGTATCTCGCCATTTGTGGGCTTGTTCGGCACGGTTTGGGGGATTATGGGCGCGCTAACCAGCATCAGTAAAAGCGGGTCGGCCAGTCTGGATGTTGTGGCCGGACCGATCGGCGAGGCGTTGGTTGCTACGGCCGTCGGTATTGCGGTCGCGGTTCCTGCGGTTATCGGTTACAACTTTTTTATCCGCAGAAACAAGGTGATCTGGGCATTTCTTGACGATTTCGCTATCGATTTTGTCCATCTCGCCTTGAAAACCTCGTTTTTAATCAAGCGTCCGGTTTCCGATTCGGTTGCATCGCCGCGCACTAGCGGAACGGGAGCGAAACATCCGGTTCTAAAAGCCAGTCATGAAGACTTACAAGCGGAAGGAGCGCAAATCTGATGGCGATGAATACAAAAGACAGCGGCGGTGAGGATGACGTGATGGGCGAAATCAACGTCACGCCTTTGGTTGACGTGATGCTGGTGCTGTTGGTGGTGTTTATCGTCACCGCGCCGTTATTGACTCAAGCCGTACATGTCAATTTGCCGAAGACTGCCGAAACCGCACCGCCTGAGGAAAAAGAAGCCGTCTATATCAGTGTCGACGCAAAGGGCAAGGTTTTCATCGACAAAACCGAGATTGCCCTGGAAGCCTTTGAAAGCGAGTTGTTAACCCGTAAGGCGGCCGATCCTGAGATTGCGCTCAATCTAAATGCCGACGATGCCGTTCAATACGGCACGGTAGCCAAAGTGATGTCATCGATAGAACGATCCGGAATTACCAAATTATCGGTTCTGACTATTCCCGGCAAGTAATCAACGCAAAAAACAGAATTTGAACCGGCCTTTTTGGGGCCGGCTAGGGATGCTTTGTCCAACGAAACAGAGCTGACCTTAATTTTATGAGTAACTTTTAAGAAGGAAATTTAGATGAGTATTGACAGGTTAGGGCGGCCGGCTACAACCAAGAGCCCGAAATCGCTGAAAAAAAACAAGACTGACGGCCGGTCTTTATCCGCTAATGCGGGTGAAAACACAGCGCAAATCGAGACACATAAACATAATCGGGCGGCTCTAAACGGCGCCGCGATGATTATTGCAGGCGCTTGTTTGTTAGCGCCGGACTACAGCTTTGCCACGGATAGTTCCGGTGATTTGGCGGCAGAAGTTGAGCGGCTAAGAAAAGAATTGGGCGAAACCAAGAAGGAAAACGATCAGCTTAAAAAAGCGGTTTCCAATAGCAATGTCGGAACGGCAGCTAATGCGGCACCGGCCCAGCCAGTCCCAGCAGCAACGACGGCTGTTGCAACTGCCGAGCCCCCCAAAAAAGAAGAGAAATCTTTCGATGACGAACCCAAGAATCTGTCGGAAGTCGTCGTAACCTCGCGCCGTAAGGAAGAAAAACTCCAGGAAGTGCCGATTCCGATTGCGGTGATCAGCGGCGAACAGATGAAGCGCGATAATATCGTCAGCGTGTCGGATTTTGCTCGTCGGGTACCTAATTTAGGCGTTACTGCGACTAACGTGCGACAAACCAGTATTGCCTTGCGTGGTCTGGGTAAAAACAGTGGCAACGAATCGATGGAAGCTAGTGTCGGTGTCATGGTCGATAACGTCTGGTCGTCTTGGGTGGGTTCAACCTGGACTAATTACGCCGACATCGATCATGTTGAAGTTTTGCGCGGGCCACAAGGTACTTTGCAAGGTAAAAACAGCAACCTGGGTTTAATCAACGTCGTCACTCAAGCTCCATCCTTTAAATCCGGTTATTACGTCGATGGCTTCGGTGGTAATCGTGATTCCTTACAAGGCAAGGCCGGCGCGACAGGCACTGTTTTGCCGGGTCTACTCGCCTATCGTGCCTCGTTTTATGTCGATAGACGCGATGGCTCTATTGCCAATTTGGATGCGCCCAAAACCGATGGTCGTTTACAGGAAACTAATGCAATGGGGGGACGGCTACAGTTTTTGTTGACGCCAAGCGATGTGCTTTCTGCAAGAGTCATTGTTGATCGTGCCACCTCTTCGCAAACCATGAGTGTTGGTCCGCTTATCGATGATCCAGCAACTTTTACCGATGGCCGGGTTCGTCCTATCACCTTTAGCTCACGTTTAGGGCGCGATTGGTTCAATTCTCTCAAGAACTCCGGGCAGCCTCTTACTGTGATCGGCGATCCACGCAAAGTAGCCGAGAATGATAGACAGGTGTCGCGGGGCGATCAGCAAGGGGTGTCCGCAGAGATCAACTGGGATGTTCTTAAACACAAAATAACGTCGGTTTCCGCCTATCGTGATGCGCTATTCGAACCGCATCACGATGGCGATTCTACTACCGCTGATATTCAGCATATCAGTGGCTGGCAAATAAAAAATAAGCAATGGTCGCAGGAGCTTCGTATTGCTTCTCAAGAGCCGGGGCCGATTGACTATCAAGGGGGGCTTTTCTGGATGCATAGTCAAGCAACGGCCGAAAATCAGCGCTTATATGGCACTGATGCCGGTGCTTTTTATGCCAGTGACGCTCAATTTGCGGCATTAAATGCAACAGCTGCCGGCAGGGAGCAATTAAGACAATCATTGGATGGGGTGATGAAAACCGGTACTAGAAATCCGGAAGTTGATAGTTATGCCGCTTACGGACAAGTTAACTGGCATATCACCAAGGCCGCGACTTTAAC